>OFGS01000009.1_pt1 | contig 97590 bp, 92 predicted proteins | sample 1521851 | NCBI WGS metagenome assembly OFGS01 (sample SAMEA3142070, study PRJEB24117) | hot springs metagenome
CCTGTGAGAATAAGGGTAGTGTAAAAACTACCAAACTTCTCACGAAGCCTCCACCTCTAAAGGTGGATGGTAGTTCACATAACCAAAAAATGGCTCAGAAGATTTACCAAAACATTAAATTTGAGTACGTAGAGCTATTTAGAAAGTTACTTTTAAAATTTGAAGAGATAATATCTTCTGAACTCTGAAGATGGCAAATTTGTTGATGGATTTGCAAAAAAAGGGTAAAATAAAATTAAGAGAAGAAGCTTTTAACAAGCAGACATTTGAGGAGATGGTAAGATGCAAAAGAAAGAAAAAAACAACAACTTTTACATGGCGTTTTGTGACGACAGGTTCAAAATAAATAGAATTGCGGTTACCTTTATAGACAAGCTTGAAAGGGAGAAAAATACATTAAATGCTCTATTTCCGATGGTTTTAATAAGAGGAAACAACAAGTACAAGGATATGAAAGAAATAAATAGATTTTTGGACAATATGTATGGTGCATCTTTGAGCATTGATGTAGATAAAAAGGGTGACCTGCAGGCAATTTCATTTGCAATAAGCTTTTTAAACGATAGATTTGCAGGGGAAAACCTTTACACCAAAGCACTACAGTTTTTGTATGATATCATATATGGTCCAATAAAATATGGTGGTGGCTTTGAAGAAGATGCTATCTTGCAAGAGAAGAACAATCTAAAACAGGAGATTGAAAGCAGGATAAACGACAAGGTCCAATATGCAATTGACAGGTGTATAGAGATTATGTTTGAGGGACAAAACTATGCTCTTTATGAAAAAGGAAATGTTGATGACTTGCAAACCATCACAAAAGAAAAGCTCTTTTCACAGTACCAAGAGGTTGTTACCAAAAAGCCTATGTACGTGTTTGTCTATGGTGACTATGATAAAGAATGGGCAGTTTCAAAAGCATTAGAGGTTTTTGGAGATGAAAAAAGAGAGAGTGTACACAATGATTTTTCTATAAACATTCCATTTGAAAAAACAAGATATGTAACAGAAGAAATGGAGGTAAATCAGGGCAAAATTGCCCTTGGGATAAGAACAAATGTGGATGTGACATCTGAGGATTATTACAAGCTTTTGATGCTCAATGGTATTTTAGGAGCATCCCCAAAATCAAAGCTTTTTGAAAATGTTCGTGAAAAAGCTTCTTTGTGCTACTACGTATTTTCAAGGATTGACAGGTTCAAATCTGTAATGATTATTAGCTCTGGAATTGAGATAGAAAACTACGAAAAGGCTTTGAATTTGATTTTGCAGCAGATAGAGGATATCAAAAATGGGAAGATTGATGATATCGAATATGAAAGTGCAATAAACTATTATAAAACAGTCTTGATGGCTATATATGACAGTCCAAAAGACCTTCTGAGTTTTTATTTAAATCAGGCACTGGTTGGAAAAATAATAGAGCCCAAGGAAGTCTTTGAAAAGCTCAAAAATGTGAGCATAGAGGATATAAAAAGAATAGCAGGTGGATTTGAGCTTGATACTGTATATTTTTTGAAAAACAGAGGTGTTGCTAAAGATGGAAAGGATTTATGATGATGTTCTTCACGAAGAGGTTTATATAAATTCGTATTCAAACGGACTAAAAGCCTTTGTAATAAAAAAGAAAAACTTTAGCAAAGCATTTGCAGGGTTTGCAACAAAATATGGTTCTGTTGATAGCAAATTTGTTCATCCAAAGACAAAAGAAGTTGTTGAGGTTCCAGATGGCATTGCACATTTTTTAGAACACAAGTTGTTTGAGGAAGAAGAAGGAAATGTGTTTGACAGGTTTGCAAAGTTCGGTGCAATGGCAAATGCATTTACATCATTCAAAGAAACAGTCTACTATTTTATATCAACCCAAAACTTTTATGAAAATTTTGAGATTTTGTTAGATTTTGTACAAAATCCATATTTTACTGACCAGAATGTTGAGAAAGAAAAGGGAATAATTGGCCAAGAGATTAGAATGTATCAAGACAATCCAAACTGGAGGGTCTATTTTAATCTTTTAAACGCGCTTTATGTAAACAATCCTGTGAAAATTGACATTGCAGGAACATTAGAAAGTATTCAAAAGATTACAAAAGAGGATTTGTATTTGTGTTATAATACATTCTATCATCCAAGCAATATGATAATTGTTGTATGCGGTGATGTGGACCCCCAAAAAGTTTTTGATACAATTGAGAGGATGGAAAAGACAAAAGAATATCAAAGCCTGATAGAAAGGATTTATCCTGATGAGCCCGAAGAAGTAAATCAAAAAAAGATAGAGGCAAGGCTTTCAGTGGCAGTGCCAATCTTCTATATAGGCTTTAAAGACAATCAAAATGACCTTCCACCGTATGAGATGATAATGAAGGATATTCAAACACAGATAGTGGCTGAGATGCTGTTTGGAAAGTCAACAGATTTTTACGAAAACCTATATAAAGAAGGGCTTATCAATCAAAACTTTGGGTTTGAGTACAACTGTGAGCCTGAATATTCGTTTTTTATGATTGGCGGTGAGAGCAAAGACCCAGAAGAGGTTTACAGAAGAATAATTGAGCACATTGAAGATGTCAAGAAAAAAGGAATTGACAGGGCAGAGTTTGAAAGGGCAAAAAAGGTTGTGCTGGGAAGCCACTTGAGAAAGTTTGACAATCCTGAAAAACTCTCTGTTGAGTTTATATACAGCTATTTCAAAGGAGTAAATATTTTTGAGTATGTCAAAGAAATATCTTCTGTGTCATTTGAGATGTGCGAAAAAAGGCTAAAAGAATTTTTTGATGAAAGCAAAAGTTGTATTTCAATTGTATGGCCGGCAGGTTGAAGAAATAAAAGTATGGAGTAAAAACAATGATAGATAATAGCATAGTCTTTCCAGGTCTTGGCTTGAGGTTTGATTTTAGTCCAGTTGCATTTGAGATTTTTGGACTTGAGGTTAGATGGTACGGGATTATAATTGCAATTGGTTTTTTATGTGGTTTTCTTGCAAGCACATATTTTGCCAAGAAAGAAAATATCAGCACGGATATTCTTCTTGACATTGCAATAATTGCAACACCTGTTGCAATAATCTTTGCAAGGGCTTATTATGTGATTTTTAATTTTGAAGAGTTTAAACCAAATCTTCTAAGTATTTTTGCCATTCGCCAGGGTGGAATTGCGATATATGGAGCTTTGATAGGTGCACTTTTGAGCACATACATTTATTGTAGGGTAAAAAAGATAAATTTTTTTAAAATATGTGATGTGGGTGTTCACGGTCTGATATTGGGGCAGGCAATAGGAAGATGGGGTAACTTTGCAAACAGGGAAGCTTACGGCTATGAGACAAGTCTTCCCTGGCGTATGCAAATTTATAGCAGTGAGGCGGGAAGAAGAATAGAGGTTCATCCAACATTTTTGTACGAATCTCTATGGGATTTTTTTGTCTTTTTGCTTTTGATATTTCTAAGAAAGTACAAAAAGAAAGAGGGGGATATTTTAGGGTTTTATTTGATATTTTATTCTATAGGCAGGTTCTTTATAGAAGCCTTGAGGACAGATAGTTTAATGATAGGAAATTTTAGAGTCTCTCAGATTGTTGCAGTTTTGTGCATTGTTGTAGGAAGTGCGATTGTGGTAGTGAATAAAAGGTCATTTTTCGACAAAATATAGCAAAAAAATAGCACAATGTATTTTTAGAGTATTTTTGTTGACAAAATCCGCGTTTGGGTTTATAATTAAAATACAATCTTTGTAAGATGGTGGGAATATGATAACAGAAAAGATAATGAAGCTGAGAGAGAAGTTGGATGAACTGATTAACAGCAATGCTGACTATGACTCAATATATCATGTCAGTACAGAGCTGGACAAGCTTATTTTGGATTATTACAAAGAAAAGAACGAAATGATGCTCAAGAAGCTCATCAAAAAAGAAGGGAATGTGTAAAATTTTTATTGAACAAAAAAGGACCTGATAGCGGGGGGCAAGACACAACACAGAAAGAGCTTTTAAGATATAAAAATAGGGCAGATAAAAATCTGCCCTATTTTTTTTTCATTTGTTGAAGGATTTTTCAAGTTGGTATAGAATATTTTTATAAAGTGGTTCAAAGTGGAGTAAAGTGGTTGAATGTTAATAGGAGAATACAAACATGTGGTGGATAGCAAAGGTAGAATAATTCTTCCTTCTAAATTCAGAGAAGAGCTTGGAGAGAGATTTATACTTACAAAAGGACTTGACAACTGTCTTTTTGGATATTCTTTGAAAGAGTGGGCTGTACTTGAGGAAAAACTCAAGAAACTTCCACTTACAAGCAAAGAGGCGCGAACATTTTTAAGATTTTTCTTTGCGGGGGCGTGTGAATGCGAGGTAGACAAGCAGGGAAGAGTCCTCATTCCGCAGAACCTCAGAGAATATGCAGGTATTCAAAAAGAGGTATTTATAATTGGTGTCATGACAAGAATTGAAATATGGAGCGAGGATAACTGGCTCAAAGAGATGACCAATGAGAACCTTTCGGTTGACAGAATAGCACAAAAAATGGAGGAACTGGGTATATAAGTTTTAGAAGGAGCAGGGGAAATTTTGATGTTTGAGCATATACCAGTACTACTTGAAGAGTCTGTATCATTTTTGATTACAAATCCGGATGGAATTTATGTTGATGCTACGTTTGGTCTTGGTGGACATTCAAAAAGAATACTTGAGAAGCTTTCTAACAAGGGTTTTCTTGTTGCTATTGACAAGGACTTAGAAGCCATCGAGCTTGGTAAAAGAAGGTTGGAAGGGTATAAGAATATAAAAATTGTGCACTCTTCGTTTTCAAAAGTGGATGAGGTACTTGAAAGTTTGGGGATTGAAAAGATAGATGGAATACTTTTCGACTTTGGAGTTTCTTCTTTGCAGCTTGACAAGCAAGAGAGAGGTTTTTCGTACAGCAAGGAAGCATTTTTGGATATGAGGATGGATACAACATCAAAGCTTACAGCATATGATGTTATCAATTTCTATTCCCAGGAAGATTTGGAGAGGATAATTAGAGAGTACGGTGAAGAGAGATTTGCCAGAAGGATTGCAAAAGCTATTGTAGAAAGAAGAAGAAATAAGCTTATTGAAACCACAACGGAGCTAAGCAGCTTGATTTCTTCTGTTGTACCGAAACCAAAAGATGGTTCACATCCTGCACAAAGGACATTCCAGGCTATCCGAATAGAGGTAAACAGAGAGCTTGAGGAAATAAAGATTGCGCTTGAAAAGAGTTTGAGGTTTTTAAAATCTGGTGGGAGGATATGCGCAATTTCTTTTCACTCTCTTGAAGATAGAATAGTAAAAGAATTTTTCAAATTTCATTCTCTTGAATGTATTTGTCCAAAAGATATTCCTGTCTGTAGATGTGGCAAGAAAAAAGAACTTGAGATTATAACAAAAAAGCCAATAGTACCTTCTAAAGAGGAGATTGAAAGGAACAAAAGAAGTCACAGTGCAAAGCTGAGAGTTGCCCAAAAGGTTTGAAATATAAAGGAGGTTTTTTAAGATGCCAAGAACAAGTTCAGCAATTTACAGCGAGGATTACTGGGAAGGTTATCAGGCAGAAAGAGAAGAGATTGAACAGGAGATTGCCAGAAAAAATCAGATAAGAAAGCAAATATTAAGACAAAAAAAGATTGAAAGAGTAAGGTTCTTGAGGAATATATTGTTTGTTTGCATGTTTTGCAGTATGTCAATAATTATTATGTGTGGGTATGTGAATATTACTCATGAGAGGGCAAAACTTGCTCAGCTTCAGAATGAACTTAAATTGCAAACTGATATCAACAAACAGTTAAAGCTTGAGATAGATGGCAAGCTTACTCTATCTGAGATAGAAAGGATTGCGCAGCAAAAATATTCAATGACATATCCTGACTTTTCGCAGGTTATTTATGTAACTGTCCCTTCATCTGAAAAAAAGAATCAAAAGGTCGCAAAAGAGGAAAAATCGAATTATAATAATAAAGTGTCTTTGATAATAAACTTTATTAAGAAAATCTTTTAAATTTTTTTAAGACCCAAGAAGCTGGAGGAAATAAGACTTGAAAGAAGCGTCTATAAAGATAAAAAAGAGAATCCTTTTTGTTATGGCAGTATTTTTTTTAAGCTTTGTATTGCTGGTGGGACGACTTTTTTATCTTCAGCTAATTAAAGGCGAAGAGCTCAAGAAAAGAGCTTTTTCCCAATGGACGCGGGAGAGGCTTGTCGCACCTAAAAGAGGAAGCATTGTAGACAGAAACGGCAAGATTTTGGCAATGTCAATTACAGCTGAGACAGTTGTTGCATCTTTGAATCAGATTAAAGACAAAGAATGGACAGCTAAAGTGCTGTCTGGTATTTTGCAGATGGACTATCAAAAGATTTTGAATAAGCTCAATACAAAAGGAGTTTCAGACATTTACATAGCACGCAATATTGACAAAGAAAAGGCAGATAGAATAAGAAAATATGCTCTGCCAGGGATTTACTTGACGGGCGGCACAAAAAGGGTGTACCCAAACGGCAATTTTCTGGCTCAGGTTCTTGGTTTTACGGGGATTGACGACCAGGGACTTTCTGGGCTTGAACTTTATTATGACAAGTATCTTCGTGGCAAGCCCGGTGCCATTTCAGCCCAGACTGACGCAAGTGGCAGAGCTGCTCCATTTTCAGAAGAGTTTTTTAAAAAGCCAGTTGATGGATATGACCTAATGCTTACAATTGATGAGACAATTCAACATTTTGCTGAAAAGTATGCACAAAAAGCGCTTTATGATAACAAAGCAAAAAGCGTGACCATAATTGTTGAAAAGGTCAAAACAGGCGAGATTTTAGCCATGACATCAAAACCTGATTTTGACCCAAATAAACCATTTGAGCTTATATACAAAGATAGGTTTCCTGATTTTGATAAGCTTTCTCAAGCAGAGAAAAACAAAATAGTCCAGTCAATGTGGAGAAACAGAGCACTGACAGACACATACGAGCCCGGGTCGACATTTAAGATAGTCACCGCAGCTGCAGGTCTTGAAGAAGGGGTTGTAAATGAGAATTCCCAGTTTTATTGCAGGGGATATGTTAAGGTTGCAAATGCAATATTAAAGTGCTGGAGGTATTACAACCCGCATGGTAGCGAAAACTTTGTTGAGGGTGTTCAAAATTCATGTAATCCTGTGTTCATAGAGGTAGGTCAGAGGCTTGGGAAAGAAAAACTTTATAAATATATAAACCTTTTTGGATTTGGGCAAAAAACAGGTATAGACCTTCCCGGTGAGGCAAAAGGGATTGTTCAGCCACTGAGTAAAGTTGGGCCTGTTGAACTTGCAACAATTTCTTTTGGCCAGGGAATTTCAGCAACACCTATTCAGGTTATTAGCATGATAAATGCAGTTGCAAACGACGGTGTGTGGGTCCAACCTCATGTTGTAAAGGCTATCTACGATAAGGATAAGAAGCTGATTAAATCTTTTGACACACCACTAAAAAGAAGAGTTTTAGACCAAGATGTTGCGCGAAGGCTCAAGACCATACTTCAGTCTGTTGTGACAAACGGAACAGGGCACAATGCTTATCTTCTGGGCTATAAAGTTGCAGGAAAAACAGGAACTTCACAAAAATACGACAAAACCTCTAAAAAGTATATAGCATCATTTGGTGGGTTTGCACCGGCAGACAATCCTGAGGTTTCTGTGCTTGTTATTATAGATGAACCTGACCCTTCACTTTATTATGGAGGTCTTATAGCCGCACCGGTTGCAAGAGATTTATTAAATGATATACTAAGATATTTAGATATCCAGCCACAGTACACAGCTGAAGAGCTAAAACAGATAGAATTCTATAAAGAATATATAGTGCCAAATACAATAGGGATGAGCATTGAAGATGCAAAAAGAGAAATCAGCAATAACAGGTTCAACGCTAAAATCATAGGTAGTGGTAACAAAGTAATTGACCAGGTACCAAAGGCAGGATTTATGTTAAAAGAAGGTTCGACTATAGTCCTGTTTACCCAGCAAGTATCTCAAACAACTGTAGATGTTCCGAACGTAGTGGGCTTGAGTTCACAGGATGCACAAAAGGTACTTTCAAATAGTCTTCTCAACATAAAAATAAAGGGAATAAAGGGAAAGATTATAAGACAAAATCCACAGCCAGGAACAAAAGTTCAGATAGGTTCGATTGTTGAGGTTGAAATTGCCGACAAAGAAAATGCAGAATAGAAAGGGTGAAGACTTCTTGAAATTAAAGGATTTGATTGAGAATATCGACGTTTTGGAAACAAATGTTAAGGATTTTGATAAAGACATAACTGATATTGCGTACAATTCAAAGAATGCAAAAGAAGGCTGTGCTTTTGTGTGTATTAAAGGTTTTAAGACAGACGGTCATGAATATATCGATGAAGCAATCAAAAATGGTGCACATTTAGTGGTTGTGGATGAGTTTTTTGACACATCTAAAATTGATGGGAAGATTGATTATATCAAGACTTCAAATACACGTAAAGCCCTTGCTGTGATGTCTGCAAACTTTTTTGGTCATCCATCAAAAGACTTTTTGCTTATTGGTGTGACAGGTACAAACGGCAAAACTTCAACAACGTTTATGATAAAGTCTATCCTTGAAGCAAATTCGCAAAAAGTGGGGTTGATTGGTACAATCAAGAATATGATAGGTAGCAAAGAAATTGAGGCTCAGCATACAACGCCTGAGTCTTATGACCTACAAAAGCTCTTTTGGCAGATGAAAAACGAGGGTGTTGACAGTGTTGTGATGGAGGTCTCTTCACACTCTCTTGAGCTTTATCGTGTGTATGACTGTGATTTTGACGTTGGAGTTTTTACAAACCTCACTCAGGATCATTTAGACTTTCATGGAACCATGGAAAATTATTTTGCTGCAAAACTAAAGCTTTTTGAGATGAGCAAAAAAAGGGTTGTAAATGCCGACGATAGCTGGGGAAAAAGGATTATCGAAATGTATCCTGACTGTGTAACATATGCTAAAGACAGCGATGCCCAGGTTTGTACAAAAAATGTTAAACTTTTTGTTAACAAAAATCAATTCGAGCTGTGGTACAATGGCAAAAAAGAAGAGATAACACTTAACATCCCGGGACTTTTTTCAGTTTACAATAGCCTGGCTGCTGCAGCATGTTGTATTTCGCTTGGCATTGAACTTGATACAATAAAAAAAGGACTTGAGAAATTAAAAGCTGTGCCAGGCAGATTTGAGATAGTTGAGTCAAACGAAAGGTTTACAATTGTGATTGACTATGCACACACACCTGACGGGCTTTTAAATCTTATGAAAACAGTAGATGAGGTGGCAGAGGGAAGAAAAGTATTGCTTTTTGGATGCGGGGGGGACAGAGACAGGACAAAAAGACCAATTATGGGTGAGATTGCTGGCAGGATGGCAGATTTTGTGATTGTTACATCTGATAATCCGCGAACAGAAGACCCGCTCAAGATTATTGCTGATATCTTGGAAGGGATAAGAAAGACAAATGTTGAGTATGTGGTCATACCCGACAGGTATGAGGCTATTAAATATGCCATAAAGAACGCAAAGGAAAATGATTTTATTGTCCTTGCCGGGAAAGGACATGAAACTTACCAGATTTTAAAAGATAGAACTATACCGTTTGATGAGAGAAAAATAGTTAAAGATATCTTAAAGGAGCTAAGAGAATGAACCTGAGGCTTTCTGAGATAGCAAAAGCTATAAATGGCGAACTTAGAAACTTTTCTGGTGATGTTCTTGTTAAAAATTTTTCGATTAATAGCAAAAATATAGAAAAATATACTTTGTTTATTCCTTTAAAAGGAAGCAGATTTGACGGGCATGATTTTATTAAAGAAGCACTGCAAAACGGTGCAATTTCGTTTATTTCTCAGAAAGACTTTGATGATTTAAAAGTACCTTATATTAAGGTGCAAGATACGCTTTTGGCCCTGCAAAGTTTGGCTTGTTATGTAAGAAGAAAATTAAACCACTTAAAGGTTGTAGGAGTTACTGGAAGCGTGGGCAAAACCTCCACAAAAGAGTATATATTCAATGTATTGAGTCTGAGGTACAAAGCTTTTAAAAACCAGGGCAACTTTAACAACCACATAGGTCTTCCAATTTCTATTCTGAACATGCCAGAAGATACACAGGTAGCTGTATTTGAAATGGGCATGAGTAATTTTGGTGAGATTTCTAAACTATCCCAAATTGCAAAACCTGATATTGGGGTAATTACAAATATTGGTATTGCCCACATTGAAAATTTAAAATCACGGTACAACATTTTTCTTGCAAAGTCAGAGATTCAGGATGGAATGCCGGAAAGTGGGATATTGATTATAAACAACGACAATGACATTCTAAACCTTCACAAAAAAGAACTCAAAAGAAAGGTTGTCACCATTGGGATTGAAAACGAGAGCAATTTCAGGGCGCAAAACGTGCAAAGACATCAGAATGGATTTTCGTTTGAGGTAGGAGGCTACACCTATTTTATAGAAAGCTTTAATTTTCATGACATTTATAATTCTCTTTTTGCAATTGCAGTGGGGACAATTTTAGGGGTAGACAGGGAGCTTATAAAAGAGGCAATCCGCCAAAAGGAGAGGCTAAAAAGAAGGTTTGAGGTTATCAAAAAAGGAAGTATTACCATTGTAGATGATACTTACAACGCAAGCACACATTCGATGCTGTCTGCCATAGACAGCATATGCGAGTTTGACGGCAAAAAGATATTAGTGCTGGGCGACATGCTTGAACTTGGCGAGTTTTCTGAAGAGGAACACAGAAAAGTGGGCAGATACATATTGCAAAAGCCAATAGATGTTGTAATATGCACAGGGAAAGATGCATTTTATATATTCGATGAAGTAAAAAAGAAAGATGGAACAAAAGCGTATTTTGTCACAAAAGATGAGTGTTTAGATGTTTTGAAAAGAGAAGTTACAAGCAATTCCACAATCCTTTTTAAGGCTTCGCGGGGTATAAAACTGGATGAAGTTGTAGATGAATTTCTCAAGGAGAGATAAAAGATGCTTGACATTGACACAATACTTGCAATAATAATTTCATTTTTGATTGTTTTAATTGTCATGCCAATTGTAATCCCCTTTTTAAAATATTTAAAATTTGGTCAGGTTGTGCGCGATGATGGGCCAAAAACACACCATAAAAAAAGCGGAACACCCACAATGGGAGGGCTTGTTATAGGTCTTGCTATTATTGTAACATCGCTAATTTTCTACAAAAAGTATCCTGCAATTGGAGCACCGCTGATAGCCACAGTTGCGTTTGGCCTTATAGGTTTTATAGACGATTTTATAAAGGTAGTGTTAAAAAGGTCGTTGGGTCTTCGTGCACGTGAAAAACTGGTACTTCAATTTTTAATCAGCATAGCCTTTTTGTATGTCATACAAAAGCACTTGGGAAGCGACGTTTACCTGCCAGTTGTAAATAAGTACATTGACTTAAAATGGGCATATGTTCCTGTGATGTCAGTTTTAATGGTTTTCACTGTAAATGCTGTGAACCTTACAGATGGACTTGACGGCTTGGCAAGCGGCGTGACAATGATAGTTTCTTTGTTTTTAGCCATCATCTCTATATTTTCAAGAAACCATGATATGGCAATATTTAGCGGAGCTATTGTGGGAAGCTGCATGGGATTTTTGAGGTACAATGCACACCCGGCAGTTGTGTTTATGGGAGATACAGGTTCTTTGATGCTTGGTGGAAGCATCTTTGCAATTGCCGTGATGCTAAAACAGCCTGTACTTGTTTTGGTTATAGGCGGGCTGTATATAATAGAAGCGGTATCAGTAATGCTTCAGGTATTGTATTTTAAGCTCACAAAAAAGAGGATATTTAGAATGGCACCTTTGCACCATCACTTTGAGCTTTTGGGCTGGGATGAGGCAAAGGTTGTTGTTGTGTTTTGGATATTTACAATTCTGTTTTGCCTTCTTGCCTTGGCAATGATACAGCTGAAAATTTAGGAGTTGGAGGTCTCTAAAATTGGATTTAAAAGGGAAAAATGTTCTGGTGGTAGGTATTGGCAGAAGTGGACTTGCTTCTGCAAGGTTTTTAAAAAAACAGGACGCTTTTGTGATAGGTTTTGATGAAAAAGCAGAAGACCAGTTCAAAAAAGAAGATAGAAATTGTGCACAAGAGCTACTTGATGAAATCTATTATTGTGAAATTCCTGATGAGGCTGTTGACAAGGTCCAGCTTGTTGTTGTAAGTCCTGGAGTGCCGCTTAGCAAAAGACCATTGGTGCTTGCTCACAAAAAGGGCATTGAGGTTATTGGTGAGATTGAACTTGCGTACAGGTTTTGCAAAAGTAAAAACATTGTTGCAATCACTGGGACAAATGGCAAGACAACAACCACAACTCTTGTAGGAGAGATTTTAAAAAAGCAGTATGAAGATGTGGTTGTATGCGGCAACATTGGTCTTCCATTTATTGATACGATAGAAACTTCAAGTGAAAATACCATTTTTGTACTTGAAATATCAAGTTTTCAACTTGAAACAATTAAGTACTTTAAACCAAAGGTTGGATGTATTCTCAATATCACTCCTGACCATCTAAACAGGCACATGACAATGGAAAATTATATAAAAGCAAAGATGAGAATATTTGAAAATATTGATGAAATGGGATATACAGTCCTCAACTATGACAACAACATAACTCGTGACTTGATTGGGTTGGCAAAGGGAAATGTGATAGTGTTTTCAAAGAACAAGTCTCAGTTTAAAAATATGGTGTTTGTCGAAAAAGATACAATCTATTTTACTTTTGAAGGTAAAACACAAGAGATTATGAAAAAAGATGAGATATTTATTCCAGGAGAACACAATTTAGAAAATGCGCTTGCGGCAATTAGTTGCACTTTGCCGTTTGGAATAGAAAAAGATACCATTGAGCAGGTTCTCAAAACTTTTAGAGGTGTTGAACACAGGATAGAGTTTGTGGCAGAGATAAATGGCATAAAATTTTATAACGATTCAAAAGGCACAAACACCGATGCAGCCGAAAAAGCACTCAGAGCTTTTGAGAGTCCAATAATTTTAATTGCCGGTGGGTATGACAAAGGAGAAAGTTTTGAAAAGTTTGCAAGCTTAGTTGCCAAAAAGGTTAAGAAAGTATTTTTGCTCGGTCAGACAAAACATAAGATTGCCAGTGAGCTTGAAAAGATTGGGTATAAAAACTTTGAGCTTGTGTCTACCTTGAAAGAAGCAGTTAGAAAGAGCTTTGAATGTGCACAAAATGGTGATATTGTACTTCTGTCACCTGCATGTGCGAGCTGGGATATGTTTGAAAACTATGAGCAAAGAGGCAGGATGTTTAAAGAATATGTAAATGAGCTTTTGACAACAGGGATGTGAATTTTGAAAATGGAAAAGAAGATGATTGACTATCCGCTTTTGTATATTACTCTTTTGCTTTCGCTAATCGGGGTTGTGATGATATTTAGCGCAAGCTATTACTACGCATATTATCAGTTTCACGACAGTTACTATTTTTTAAAAAAACAAATAATAGGTCTTGTGCTTGGTTTAATAGTAATGTATATAACAAGTCAAATTGACTACAGAGTGTGGAAAAAGTTTGCTGTTATACTCTATATAATAGCTGCAATATCGCTTGTAGCAGTTTTAATTCCGGGCATAGGCAAGCTTGTGAACAACGCACGTAGATGGATTGACATTGGGCCTGTGCAGTTTCAGCCATCAGAGCTTGCAAAATATGCTCTTGTAATAACACTTAGTACGTACTTTGACCGTGTTGACAAACCAAAATCGAGATTTAAAGTTTTTGTTATTTCAATGCTTTTAACAGGGCTGTTCTTTGTACTTATATACAAGGAACCAAACATGAGCACATGCATACTGATACTTGGTATTTCAATGCTCATGCTCTTTGCGTGGGGGTTAAATCTTGGCTATTTTGTCACAATGGGTACTTTAGCTGTACCAGTTTTGTATTACCTCACAACAAAAGAGCAGTATAGGGTTGAAAGAATTCAAGCGCTTTTTAACCCGTGGGCAGACCCGACAGACAAGGGATACCAGATAATTCAGTCGCTGTATGCAATTAGTTCTGGCGGACTTTTTGGCATGGGACTTGGTCAGAGCAGGCAAAAACTACTGTACATTCCCGAACCACACACAGATTTTATATTCTCAATTTTATGTGAAGAGCTGGGGTTTGTTGGAGCTATATTTGTGATAGTCCTATTTGTACTTTTTGTATGGAGAGGGATTGTTATTGCGCTAAATAGCCCTGACAGGTTTGGCACGCTTTTAGCGTTTGGCGTCACAAGCATAATAGCCATGCAGGCAATCCTGAACATTGCTGTTGTTACAGCTTCAGTACCGGCAACAGGTGTGCCACTACCTTTTATAACATACGGGGGAACTTCAATAGTGTTTCATCTTTTTGGTGTAGGGATATTACTGAGCATTTCAAAAAGAATCAAGGTGATAAAATGACGCAAAGAAATAAAACATTGATATTTAGTGGTGGCGGGACAGGTGGTCATATTTACCCTGCAATTTCTGTTGCTGACTGTCTGAAAAAGACTGATAGTCATTTGAACATAATCTTTGTTGGGACAAAAGAAGGACTTGAAGCAAAGATTGTACCAGAGGCAGGATACAGTATAGAGTTCATAGAGGTAAAAGGGCTCAAAAGACAGCTAAAAGTAGAAAATATTACTGTAGCAACAAAGTTTTTAAAAGGGTTTTGGCAGGCAAGGAAGATATTGAAGCGATATAATCCAGCTTGTGTATTTGTAACAGGCGGGTATGTATCACTTCCTGTTGCGTTTGCTGCAAAAAGTTTTGGAATAAAGATTATTTTGCACGAACAGAATGCTTTTCCGGGTCTTGCCAACAGAATAATTTCAAGGTTTTGTGACAAGGTCTTGATAAGCTTTGAGGAGAGCAAAAAGTATTTTAAAAGAAGCAAAGATGTCATTTTGACAGGAAATCCTATCAGGCTTGAGATTTTGAATTACAATCAAAGTCAGGCAAAACATGAGATTGGAGCAGATAGCAAGACCACCGTTTTGATAGTAGGTGGAAGCAGAGGTGCAGAAAATCTAAACAGGGCAGCGATAAGACTTGCAAAGTCTTTTGAAGGTAACAAGGATGTACATTTTATCCTTTCGACAGGTGAGAAGAAGTTTGATGATGTAAAAAGTTATGCCGAACAGTTGAATGCTGGGACAAACATAAGTTTGTACCCGTACATTAAGGAAATGCCAAAATATCTTGCTGCTGCCGACGTTGTTATTTCAAGAGGTGGTGCTATAGCCATCTCAGAGATAACTGCACTTGGTAAGCCAAGTATAATTATTCCATCACCGTATGTTGTTAACAACCATCAAGAGTACAACGCAAGGGCTTTAGAAAAAGAAGGTGCATGTTTTGTGGTACTTGAAAGTGAGCTTGAGGGCGATAAGCTCAGAATTCTTTTGGAAAAGCTTATATATGATAAACAGCTATATACTTCAATGCAGAAAAAAAGCAAAAACCTTGGAAGACCTGATGCAACCGAGAAGATAGCGAGGTTATTGAGGGAATATATCAAATAAGTTTTTTGTAACAGCCAATGCAGTTTGAGAATAAAATAATATGCGACGGTTTGCAGAATAAAGTTTGGAAGTAAAAATGCAAAAACTTATCATATATGGTCCGGCAAAGCTCATGGGAGAGATTGAGGTTGAAGGTGCAAAAAATGCAGCACTTCCCATATTGACAGCTTCTATTTTAGCCCAAAACAAAGTTATTATCACAAATGTACCTGATATTGCTGATGTGAGACACACAATAGAGATTCTTAAGTATCTTGGATGCAAGGTCTTGTTTGAAAACAATACAGTGGTGTTAGATAGTAGCTCAATTGAAAGATTTACCATTCCACCTGAGTATGCAAAGCTTATGCGTTCAAGTGTACTTTTTATGGGAGCACTTTTGAGCAAGTTCAGAAGAGCAGAACTATCTAATCATCCAGGGGGGTGTGAGATAGGGCAAAGACCTATAGACCTTCACATCTTAGCTTTTAGACAGCTTGGGATAGAGGTATTTGAACATAATAACAGAATAATGTGCCGCTGTGACAAAGTTAAAGGCAGTGAAATTTTTTTGCCAATTCCCTCAGTTGGGGCAACAGAAAATATAATTCTTGCTTCCATATTTTGTGATGGCGAGGTAGTGATAAAAAATGCAGCAAAAGAGCCGGAGATAGCTGACCTTTGTCATTTTTTAAATAAGCTTGGTGCAAAGATTAGAGGTGCAGGTACACACATAATTAAGATTGAGGGTGTGAAAAGGTTAAAGAGTGAAGAGGTGGTTCACAAGGTTATTCCTGACAGAATTGTAGCAGGGACATATCTGTGTGCAGTTGCTGCATGTGGCGGTGAAGTGGTTTTAAAAAATGTATTTCCAAGACATTTAGATTCAATTTTGCACATACTCAAGAGTAGCGGATGCAAAATTAAAGAGTTAAATAATGAAATTTGGATAAAGAGAGAGGAAAGATTAAAAGGCGGTCAACGGATAACCACACATTATTATCCTGGTTTTCCCACAGACCTTCAGGCGCCTGTTTGCAGTGCATTTGCAGTAGCAAGCGGAGTTACAATAATCAAGGAGACCATTTTTGAAAACAGGTTCAAACACGTACCCGAACTTGTTAAAATGGGTGCTGATATACATGTTGAAAAGGATATTGCAGTGATAAATGGTGTTGAAAAGTTGAGGGGTTGTAAAGTTTTTGCACGTGATTTGAGAGGTGGTGCAGCACTTTTTGTAGCGGGGCTTTCTGCTCAAGGAGTAACAGAGGTTATGGATGCAGATTACATCGACAGGGGATACGAGAGAATAGAGGAAAAATACTCTTTGCTTGGAGCAAAGATTTTGAGAGAAAAAGGTGAGTGAATATTTAAAAATGGGTAGATTGAGTGTAAAGATTAGTGTATTATTAATGTTAGGAGCAGTTTTTTCTCTTTTTATTTTTAATTTGGACTACTTTGATGTGAAAAATTTCAGTATACATAATTTGCAAAGAGTTAAAAAAAATGATATTATAAAAATAATACAGCAATATCAAAACCAGAACATATTGAGCTTGAACACAAAAGAGCTCAAGCAAAAACTTTTGGAAAATCCGGAAATAGAAGATGTTGTAATAAAAAGAAAGCTGCCCGATACCCTTGTAATTTATGTGTACGAAAAATGGACAGTTGGTCTTATAAAATATTTAAATTCGTATATAGAAATCGACAAAAAAGGGTATGTAATAAGAATAGAAGGAGATTTACCACAAGATTCGATTGTGTTCGAAGGGCTTAAAGTAACTCAAGCAGCAGTTGGCAAGAAGATTATGGTCACAGATGAAGTGCTCTTGCAAAAGGCAATTGATGTAGCTCAAGGTCTTTTACGTTTTAATGCACTGAAGGTTTTTAAGGTAAAAGAGCTCATTGTACTTTTGAAAAACGTCAGCGACATTCAACTTAAAATGGACAAGCTAACTGTAAGGCTTGGAGATGGTTCAGATATAGATTACAAATTGAGACTTTTGAAAAGTGTGTACGATAAGTTACCAAAAAATGTTGAAGGTGTTATCACACTAAATTCTAACGGTATTGCCACTTTTAGTCCAAATATTGGGGAGGACAATTGAACAAATATGAAAGTAAAGATTAAAAAACCAACAGGTGGTCAGGTTGCTATTGCTATATTGTTATTATTATTGGGGATTTTAATGTCTATGCAAATAAAAAGTGTCAGACAGAGCAACGAACTAAAAAATTTAGAAAAAGCAAGAGCCATAGAACTTGCTGAACAGATAAATCAGCTAAGAAAAGAAAATGTGAGCCTTCGCCAGCAGATTTATGATTTGGAGAAAAAAATCAAAGAGTATCAGGACTCAGCAGCAAGTATAAGCAAAACAACCGAGCTTTTGAAAGAAGAACTTGACAAGGTTAAGATTTTGGCAGGGCTTACCGATGTAGAAGGACCCGGTATCATTATTACACTTGATGACAGCAAAATACCTGCCCAGCCCAATGTTGACCCGAACAGTTTTCTGCTGCATGACTCTGACATTTTGCAGGTGATAAACGAACTTCGGGCAGCAGGAGCTGAAGCAATAGCGATAAATGACCAGAGAGTGGTTTCAACAACCGAGATAAGATGTGCAGGACCGACCATTAGTATAAACAACACAAGGTATTCTGTCCCGTACATAATAAAGGCAATCGGCGATCCTAAGATTCTTAAAAATTCTCTTGAGATGCGGGGGGGCATAATAGACCTTTTAAAGGAATTTTCCATAGAGGTTAAGATTGAAGAGGCTTCAAAAGTTGTGATTCCACGTTATACTGGAAGCTTGAAATTCAATTACGCAAAGATAAAGAGTGAAGGAAGCTGATGAAAAGATGATAGTTCTTATAATTGCTCTTTTGGTTGGAATATTGATAGGGCTTTTTATCCCAATAAGCATACCGCAAGATTATTCATCCTATGTGGCGGTTGGTCTTCTTGCAGCACTTGATTCCATATTTGGTGCTTTAAAGTCAAATCTAAAGGGTGATTTTAAGATTGACATATTTATTTCAGGATTTGTGGGCAACACCCTCATAGCCATGCTTCTTGCCTACATGGGCGACATGCTTGGTATTCCGCTGTACCAGGCAGCGGTTGTGGCTTTTGGTGTGAGGATTTTTCAAAATTTTGGGGAGATGCGAAGAAGCATTTTGATAAAAAACAAGAGTTTTTCTAAGGAGGAGAAAAACCAATGATTAGTTTTGACACAGAAAAGATGACTGTTGCTCAATTAAAGGTTATTGGTGTTGGCGGTGCAGGAAACAATGCAGTCAATAGAATGATTGATGTTGGAGTCTCTGGTGTAGAGTTCATAGCTGTTAACACCGACAAGCAAGCTCTTCAGCGTTCAAAGGCGCATTATAAGATTCAGATAGGTGAGAAGATTACAAAAGGACTTGGAGCTGGAGCAGACCCCGAGATTGGAAGGAAAGCTGCAGAGGAGAGTAAAGAGGATATAGCACAGGTTTTAAAAGGTGCAGACATGGTATTTATCACAGCAGGAATGGGCGGCGGTACAGGTACGGGTGCTTCACCTGTTGTTGCTGAGATAGCAAAAGAGCTGGGGATATTAACTGTTGCTGTTGTTACAAGACCGTTTAAAAGTGAGGGTGCAAAACGAAGAATTAACGCAGAAAAAGGAATAGAAGAGCTGAAAAAGATTGTTGACACAATAATTATTGTGCCAAACGACAGGCTTTTTATGCTTTCGACAAATAAAAGTCTCAAAATCTCCGACGCGTTCAGAATGGCTGACGATGTACTAAGACAGGGTGTTCAGGGAATTTCTGATATTATCTTGAATGCGGGGCTTATAAATGTCGACTTTGCAGATGTGAAAGCTATCATGATGAACAAGGGATATGCGCACATGGGGATTGGCAAGGCAAAAGGTGATGAGAAAGTACTCAAAGCTTTAGAGCAGGCAATCAACAGCCCGCTTCTTGAGACTTCAATAAAAGGTGCGAAAGGCGTTCTTGTAAACTATACAGGAAATCCAGAAGAGCTTCTGCTTGACGAAATTGAAAGAGCAAACGAGCTTATTTCTACCGAAGCTGATGAGAATGTCAACTTTATAATGGGTATTGTGTTCAATGAAGAGATGAAAGATGAAGTACAGGTCACTGTCATTGCAACAGGCTTTGACACAACAAATGAACAGCAGTCATCTGCCCAAACACACAAAGCTACATTGCCCAAAGCAGGTAATCTTCAGAATCTGTTCCAGGACGACGATATATTTGAGATTCCAATATTTTTGAAAAACAAAAAATAAAATAAAAACCCCCTTGCTACTTGGCAGGGGGGTTATATTTTTACTTCTTCAATCATTTGATTATAGGATGTGAATAACTATCAAAGAGTAATTTCAATAAACTTGTTTGTTTTGTCAAGGGCAAAGGTGGCTTTCTTGTCTTGGCATGTGATTTCATAATCTCCCATATACCCTGAAATGTTTACCATACCATGTTCATCAGTAATCAAGTGCATCTGGTCAGTCCACCATTCACCTTTTATAAGCCTGTGAAGCTCATGATAGATGGGTTTTATCCTGCCATCTTTGGTTATAAAACCAGAAGGTGCGTTGAGCCACTCTCCATCCACAAAATTCCACCACGTGATAGCTTCAACCTTTGGATGGGCAAAAAGTGTTTTGTAATGCAACGCAGCCTCCATTGCCTGTCGCTCTTCACCTTCAGGTGTACTTGGCCATTCGTCAACTTTATAGTCGTTTAAATCCTCAATTTCTGGTGGCATAAGGTTGCCAGAGATAATAGTGGTTTCTGTAAAGTGAATGGGCAGGTTAAAACGAGAAAATCTCTCTAATATTTCTTGAGTCTTTTCAACTCCCCAATACCCTTGATGCATATGCGATTGAATTCCTATTGCATCAATTCTAACTCCTGCCTCGAGCAATCCTTCAATTAAAATTTCGTACGCTGCAGAGGTGTTAAAATCGTTTATGAGAAAAATTCCATGTGGGTTTGCTTCTATTGCTGCAGCAAAGACCTCACGAACAAGGCGTATTCGCCCAAGTTCTTTACATATTCTTGTAATACCATTGTCATATTTGTTGAATATGGGCATAATCACAACTTCATTTATTACATCCCACATGTCAATTAAGCCTGCAAACTCACTTACTTCTCTCCGAATTCGATGAAGCTGAGCATCTAATATCTCTTGGTTGTTCATCTCAAGCAGCCACGGAGCTGTGAGAGTGTGCCAGCAAAGAGGATGACCTTTTACAGTGCATCCTTTGCTTACGAGCCACTCGGCTGCTTTTTTGAGCCTCAAAGTATCAGGTTTGCCTTTAACTGGTTCAAATCTTGCCCAATAAAATGGCAGAGTGGCAAAATTAAAGAGGTCCAAGAACTTTTCAAAAACCATTTCAGCTTTTTGCTTTTCTTCTCCTTGAAGCTCATTATTGGCAAAAGGTACTACTGAGAATTCTGCGCAGCCAAACAGAAATTTATGTCTTGTTTGTCTGACAACCACCTCTGTATTTTTTAAAGGAGTGCCGTCAGCTTTGCTGATTTTCAACGTAACTGTACCTTTGCGATGCTCATAATTAGCCATACACGTTTACCTCCCTTATTTTTATTAGAGTCGATTCACGAAAATTGTTAACAATGAAATCAAATTATAATTGCCCTTACAAATTTACAATTTCACCGCTTTTAATCTCAACAGGCTGACCATTTACACTTATCCACACTGAAATAGCAGAAGGGTTGTATACAATATCGCCATTTGCTGAGAATTGCAAACTTCGCAGTGCTTTGATATATCTTACTATTTCAATGTTAGTTGCATACCAAATATCATCTTTTCCAGACATCAATTTGCAAAAGCTTTCTATTAAATGCCAATTATTTTTTCTTTCAAATTCAAAGCTATGTCCCCAAACATACATTAGCTTTAGCTTTCCTTTATATTCATACTCTAAAAATTTACGTCCAAGTTCCAGTAAATTATCATCATGATGACAAGTTGGAGCCCATGTTAAAAAGTTTGATGGAATACGAAAATCATGGTGAGAGTTTACAGTCCTTGCATATTCAATCCCGAGACTTGGCAAAATATTTACAATCTCTTCATTATATACTCCATAAGGATAAGACATACCTTTGACTGGATAGCCGACTAATCTTTCTAAATTTTTTCTGTCTTCTAAAATTTCTTCAACTACAGCCTCAAGTGGAATACAGTCCAAGAAAGGATGAGTTTTAGTGTGGACAGCAACTTCATGACCTTCATATAGCTTTGCAACTTCATCTGGTGAGATAAAAGGTTCTCTACCAAGGTTTCCAGAGTTCAAATGAAAAGTGCCCTTTATTCCATATTCATTAAAGATTTCAACAAGTTTTCTGTCAAATATTTGTCCATCGTCGTAACTCATTGTCAGTGCTTTTGTTTTGCCAAAAGGGAATAAATCAAACTTTATATCCATTTGTTATCACCCCCACAAATTTAACTATACTTCCTCTTCTGTTGTAAACGGAGAAGCAGGCAACCCTTCTTTATTATAAAGATTTGCTCCTTCTGGATTGTCAGCCCATGCATATCGAACATAAGCTGGGTTTGAAATACTATCGTTCCACACTACAACTTTATCACCTTCTATAATGGCCTTTGCCCACACAAATTTCTTGTCACTTCCGGCAATTGCAAAGTGTTTAAGCTCACCGCCACCTTTTGCAACAAGACCACTGCCAACCTCCGAAAACTCAATAATCACCTTGTTACCCTCAATCTTCATAGACTTGTAAAGTGGTCCTGAGGCAACAATGTCCTTTTCTCCATAGGCAATCTTTCGAGCAAGCAGGGCAAGCCTTTCTCCCACATCTTTTTTGTTAGAAGGATGCAGATCATTCCATTCCCCTAAGTCAATGGCAATGGCCATGCCTGTGTTTGGGACAGAAAGTGTTTTTCGCTGCTCTTCTCTGAGCTGTGCCCACTTGCTCTCTGATGGCTGGGACTTTGCCTCCATAAAGTTTGCAAGTTGAACGTACAGGAAAGGAAAATCACCCTGCCCCCACTTCTGTCTCCAGTCAGTTATTAAAGCACTGAACTTCTCGTGATATCCATTAGGATTATCAGTATTTGATTCACCTTGATACCATATGATACCTTTAATAGCAAATTTCAAAAGCGGTGCAATCATACCATTGAACAGTCCTGCAGGTTTATACTCAAAAAAAGTCATGGGTGGCAGAGGTTTTGGAGCCTCTGCACCAACTTTGCATTTCCACTCGCCTTCTAAGCTGATCTGGTAATCTTTGGTGAAGAGTTTGTAGGGTTTGCCTTTGACAAACTCTCCGTTACCATCGTTACTTATAACTCTTATGGCAATCACATTTTCACCTGGTTTAAGCAAGTTTGCAGGAATCTCATATTTTCTTGGAGGATAGCGGTATGAGATTGAACCTACAAGGGTCCCGTTAACATAGGTATGGTCACTATCCACTATTATACCCAGATAAAGCTTTGCAGGCTTTCCAGCCATAAAAGCAGGTACATTTACCTTTTTCCTAAACCATACAACTCCTTTCAAAGAGTCTAACCCCATTTCTTTCCAAGAAGCCGGAAGATTAACAGTATGCCACTCAGAGTCATCATAATCAGAGTCAAACCAAGCAAGCTTCATCCCTTTATCGTTTTTGTTTAAGTTTTCATACCAGGCACTTATTTCAGATTCTTCCTTTTTCTTAATACTTTCAATATACCCATCAACTCTCAGCTGCTCAAGTATTTTCAGATTTTCAGGAAATTGTTTTAGCGCATCTTCACTGAGCCATGCCTCTATCGGTGTTCCACCAACACATGCTTTAATCAGGCCTATTGGCACACGGTACCTCTCAAATAATGCTTTGGCAAAAAAGTACCCCACAGCTGAAAATCGAAGAATGGTCTCTTTAGAAAGTTCTTCCCAGCTACCTTGCGGCAAATCTTCTTGTGGACCTTTGAAATTGTAACTATCAGGCACAGTGAACTGTCTTATAAAAGGGTTGTCGCAGCTGTATATTTCTTCTTCATAGATATCTTTTACTCTTTCCATGGGCAAAACCATATTTGACTGGCCAGAACAAACCCATACATCACCTATTAGTATGTTGTTTATAGTGATACTTTTTTGGGATGCCTCTATTACCATAAAATAGGGTCCTCCTGCTTTAAGCTCAGGCAAAGTCACTTCCCACTTGCCGTCGCTGTTTGCAACAGTAGAGTATGATTTATCCAAAAAGTGCACTGTAACCTTTTCTTCTGGTAAAGCCCAGCCCCATATCTTTACCTTTTTATCTCTTTGAAGAATCATACCATCACTTATCAGCTTTGGAAGTCTTAATGTCATTGGCAACCACCTCTTTACTATTTCAGAAATCGTTTTCAATATCACACAAAAAATTATTTTTAAATTTAAATGTAGGATTACTGCAATTTTAATTTTAGCATATTATTGAAATGATAGCTATCAAAAAATAATCTCTGAGCACAAAAAATTATAGCTTACTTTTTGCCAAAATTTGTTGAAAATTTGTTTTGGGCAAGAAGATATGGGTAAAACTTTTTTGACATAATTTTTGCCTCTGCAGGAATATAATTATTACTTAGAAATGCCCCTTTTGAGGACAAAGAGTTGATAGAATAAGATGATTATTTATGCAGATGTATATATATTGGAAAATTTAGTTATAAACTATTTTATTCTGCTTGTGACATCGTATTTACTTAAAGCCAATGTGAACAGTCTAAAAATTTTACTTGTAAGCGTACTTGGAGCTTTTTATTCGCTATTTCAGTTTTATCAGCCTCTACAGTTTTTATATTCTCCGATTGGAAAAATAATTGTTTCATCTTCTTTTGTATATCTTACCTTTTTGCCAAAAAACTTTTTTGGATTTATCAGACAGTTTCTCAGTTTTTACCTTGTTACAATCATGTTTGGTGGGATGGGATTTTTTCTTTATTACATTTCGCAAAATAGTATTGAGTACACAATGCAGCTAAAACTAAAAAATGTACTTCTTGCGCTTGGAATTTCCCTGATTGTTTTCAAACTCTCGCATGAGCTTATAATCAAAAAGGTCTATAAAGATTCACTCATAAGGTATATAAAATTCAAGATAAATGATTCAGAGTACAACTGTGTTGGATATGTGGATACAGGAAATAACTTAAAAGAACCTTTTTCGGGCAAACCTGTTGTAATTGTTGAAAAAAAGCTTCTTGAAATGGGTGAAGATGCGAAAGATATCTGTTCAAAAGACCTTGAAAAACTTCAGGAGCTTTTGGGAAACAGAATTGTTTTGATACCTTACAATTCAATTGGTCAGGAACATGGAGTTTTGATAGGAGTTATACCAGATGAGTTTTATGTGTCAGAGAACAAAAGCACATGGATAAAAAAAGATGTGGCAATTGCTCTGTACGATAAAAAGATTTCAAACAGGTACTCGGCACTGCTCGGCCCTGATTTAATCTGATTTTTTTAAAGGAGGAGTGATTTTTATGAAACTTGAGTCTAAGATTCTGCAATATGTATTGAAAACCTTAGAAAAACTTGGTTTCAAACTTTCTCAAAACCAAATAATGGAAATTTTCTATATTGGTGGATGTGACACACTTCCGCCACCTCTTACGCCTGATGAGGAAGCCCAGATTCTATACAGGATTCATTACCAGGGAGAAGAAGGGTTGAAAAAGCTTTTAATAGAAAGAAATTTGAGACTTGTTGTCTACATAGCAAAAAGATTTGAAAATACAAAGGTTAATCTTGAAGACCTTGTTTCAATAGGCACAATAGGCTTGATTAAGGCAATAAATACATACAATCCAAACAAGAATATAAAACTTGCTACTTACGCTTCAAAATGCATAGAGAATGAGATTTTGATGTTTTTAAGACGAAATTCAAATAAAAAGCTTGAGATGTCAATTGATGAGCCACTGAATGTTGACTGGGATGGCAATGAACTTTTACTCTCTGATGTACTTGGAACTGATACAGAAGAAATTTACAACAGAATTGAGAACAATGTAGAAAAGGAAGCGCTTTTGCAAGCAATTCAAAAACTTCCGTCCAGGGAAAAAAAGATTGTTGAACTGAGGTTTGGATTTGGAGATGATGGAGAAAAGACTCAAAAAGAGGTTGCAGATATGCTGGGGATATCCCAAAGCTATATCTCGCGCTTGGAAAAAAAGATTATAACAAGACTCAAAAAAGAGCTGGCAAAGATTATATAATATGAAAATCTATTTTAGAATAATTGCCTTCCCCGAGGTTAATAATAAACCATAGCGCAAAGTTAAAAAAAGGGGGAGGTAATTAAATTGAACAAGGTAGAAATTTGTGGTGTGAACACATCAACACTCCCCGTTTTGAGCCATGAAGAAAAGCTTGAACTTTTAAAAAGAATGAAAGAAGGGGACAAAGAAGCACGACGAATTTTTATTGAAGGAAATTTGAGGCTTGTTTTGAGCGTTGTACAAAAGTTTGCAAACAGGGGCGAGAACTTAGACGATTTGTTCCAGGTAGGGTGCATTGGTCTTATAAAGGCAATTGACAATTTTGACCTTTCTCAGAATGTAAAGTTTTCAACTTATGCGGTGCCGATGATAATCGGGGAGATAAGAAGATATCTGAGGGATAACAATTCTATGAGAATTTCGAGGTCTTTGAAAGATACAGCATATAAAGCTTTAAAAATAAAGGAAAAGTATATAAATAAAAATCAAAAAGAACCAACTTTAGAAGAGATAGCAAAAGAACTCTCGATCACCAAAGAAGAGCTTGTTTTTGCGCTTGATTCCATTCAAGAACCGATATCTCTTTATGAGCCAGTGTTTCAGGATAGTACCGACACGATGTATGTTGTGGAAAAACTGTACGACCACAAATCATCTGAAAATGTTTGGCTTGAAGAAATTTCGCTCAAAGATGCTCTTAGCAGGCTCACAAAGCGTGAGAAAGAAATCCTGTATTTGCGTTATTATAAAGGAAAAACCCAGATGGAGGTAGCGAGAATTGTAGGAATTTCACAGGCACAGGTGTCAAGAATTGAAAAAAGTGCAATAGGACATATCAAGAAGTATATTTAAGATTTTATTGTTGACAATTTATGCATTCAAAATTTATAATAATCTAAAATTGACAAAAAGCCTTTTACCTTAAAAGTAGGGTAAAAGGCTTGTACATTTTTTAAGGGGGCGCAGTAGCTTAAATGTCTTTGATTGAAATGACAATTCCAGACTATTTTGATATGATAGCTACAAAGTTTGCTGACAATCCTGCTGTCATTTATCATCACGAAAAGATTTACCTTACATATTCCCAATTTAAAAAAATGGTGGATGATGCAGCAAAAGGCTTTATGGCAATTGGAATTCAAAAAGGAGAACATGTAGCAGTATGGGCAACAAACAGACTTGAATATCTCATCTCTATTTTTGCCTTGGCCAAGATTGGAGCAGTGCTTGTTACTGTAAATACCAACTACAAGATATATGAGCTTGAATATCTTCTAAGGCAATCTGACAGTTCCACTTTAATATTCACAGAAGGATTTAAAGATTCAAACTACCTTGAGATTGTCAAAAAACTAAATCCCCAGCTTAGTGCGTGCAAAAAAGGAGAGCTTGAAAATCCAAATCTGCCTTATCTTAAAAGGCTAATTTTTATTGGGCAAGACTGTCATGATGGAATATACAACTGGCACGAGGTAATTGAACTTGGTAAAAATGTTTCTGATGAGGAACTAATACACAGGCAAAAAAGCCTTGAGCCAGATGAGGTAATAAATATGCAGTACACCTCTGGTACCACCGGATTTCCAAAAGGTGTTATGCTTACACACAAAAATATTCTCAACAACGCAAACGCAATTGCAGATTGCATGAAACTTACACACAAGGACAAGCTGTGCATCCCCGTTCCGTTTTTCCATTGTTTTGGACTTGTTTTGGGTATAGGCGCATGTGTGACAAAAGGTGCCACCATGGTGCCGCTTGACCATTTCAATCCTCTTAAAGTTATGGAGACAGTTCACTTTGAAAGATGCACTGGTTTGCATGGTGTGCCCACAATGTTTATTGCAATCTTGCAGCATCCTGAATTTGATAAGTTCGATTTTTCTTCTCTTCGGACTGGTATAATGGCAGGAGCACCTTGTCCTATCAAGGTGATGAGAGAAGTTGTCGAAAAGATGAACATGAAAGAGATTACAATAGCATATGGTCAAACTGAGGCATCACCTGTGATAACTCAAACAAGAGTTGATGACCCTCTTGAGTTTAGGGTGTCCACAGTTGGAAAACCGCTTGAAGGTGTGGAGGTAAAAATTGTGGATATCCACACAAAAAAAGAGGTTCCAAACGGTGTTGTTGGGGAGATATGTGCAAGGGGATACAACGTTATGAAAGGATATTACAAGATGCCGGAGGCAACAAAACAAGCCATCGACGAAGATGGCTGGCTTCACACAGGTGATTTGGGATACATTGACCAAAACGGATATTTAAGAATTACTGGTAGGCTCAAAGATATGATAATAAGAGGTGGAGAAAACATCTATCCGCGCGAAATAGAAGAGTTTTTATATACACATCCGGCAGTAAAAGATGTGCAGGTTGTAGGTGTGCCAGATAAGGTCTATGGTGAGGAGATAGCTGCGTTTATAATCCTCAAAGATGGGTACACTGCAACCGAAGATGAGATAAAAGAGTTTGTGAGGACTAACCTTTCGCGTCACAAGACACCCAAATACGTTGTGTTTGTCAACGAGTTTCCCACAACTGCAAACGGTAAGGTCCAAAAATATAAATTGAGAGAGATGGCCATAGAAAAGTTTAGTCTTCACGATGCGGCAAATATCGAAACAGCATAGATTTTTTAGCTACATGCAATATTGAATTTTTCTTTGATTGTATGTTAGAATTATTTTCAACATTAAAATTGCGAGGGGAGAAAATATATGCAGCTAAGATACAATCTTGAAGTTTCACCAAAAGGTAATCTCTCATGGGAAGGAATTGACCTTCTTGACTTAATAGAGATGTATGGGACTCCTCTTTATGTTATGAATGAGACAATGATAAGAGAAAATATCAATAGATTCAAGTCTTCCCTGCAGAAATATTTTGGAGAAAATGGTCTTATAATTTATGCATCAAAAGCTTTTTGCACAAAGGCTATGTGCCAAATAGCAAAAGAAGAGGGAATAGGCCTTGACGTTGTGTCAGGTGGTGAACTTTACACTGCACTTTCTGTAAATTTTGACCCAGATAAGATATTCTTCCATGGAAACAACAAAACATATGATGAGCTTGAGATGGCAGTTGACAGAGGGGTAAAGATTGTACTTGATAATTTTGATGAGCTTGAGATGCTAAGTCTGATATGTAAAACAAAAAACAAAAAGGCAGATGTCTTGATTCGAATAAAACCCGGAATTGAAGCTCATACACATGAGTTTATCAGGACAGGGCAGATAGACTCAAAGTTTGGGGTTGCGCTTGAAAATGGCGAAGCATTCTCTATGGTTCAAAAAGTGCTGCAAAGACAAGAGCTGAACTTAGTGGGGCTTCACTGTCATATAGGTTCGCAGATTTTCGAAACAGCTCCATTTAAGCTTGCTGCAAGGGTCATGCTTGAGTTTATGCTAAAGATTAAAAATGAACTTGGCTGGCAGGTAGATATATTAGATTTAGGTGGGGGATTTGGAATAAAGTACACTGCACATGATGAGCCACCTAAGATTGAAAAGTTTATAGAAGCAATTTCTGAAGAGGTAGAGGAATTTTGCAGCTTGAGAGGGCTAAAAAAACCGTTTGTTGTTTTAGAACCAGGTCGTTCAATTGTCGGTGAGGCAGGAATTACACTTTACACAATAGGCAGTATCAAAGAGATACCAAATGTCAGAAACTATGCATCTGTTGATGGTGGTATGACAGACAATCCACGTTATGCACTGTATCAAGCAAGATATGATGCATATGTTGTGGAAAATCCTCTGGGGCAGCGGACAAAAGTTTATACAATTGCAGGAAGATGCTGTGAGTCTGGTGATATACTCATAAAAGACATAAAGCTTCCAGAGCTTAAGACTGGTCAGCATCTTGCCATTTTGGCAACAGGGGCATATAATTATTCTATGTCAAGCAACTACAATAGGTTCCCAAGACCTGCAGTTGTACTCTTGAAAAATGGTCAAGCAAGAGTTATTGTAAAACGTGAAACATATGAAGACCTTGTGAGAAATGATGTGGAGATTTAATAAAATTATGTTTGGAGAGAATTTATGATGGTTGTGCCAAGTATTATCACAATGCTTTTGAGAATTCCAGGGCTATTGTTTGCGATATCTGTACATGAGTCAGCCCATGGGCTTGTTGCATATTTGCAGGGAGATGACCTGCCAAAAAGACAAGGGAGAATAACCTTAAACCCTCTTCCGCACATAGATTTGTTTGGTGCGATAGCGCTGATTCTTTTTGGATTTGGATGGGCAAAACCTGTTGTGACTGACCCAACAAGATACAGAAATCCAAAAGTAGGTATGGGGCTGACAGCCTTAGCAGGACCTGTTGCAAATATTCTTTCTGCAATTGTCTTTGCAATTGTGCTCAAATATATTGATAAGTACAATTTAATAACAAATAGATATCTTCAAATTATGATTCAAGAAGCTTATTTGATTAATGTTTATCTTGCAATATTCAATTTGTTGCCAATACCACCCTTAGATGGTTCAAAGATTCTGTTTATCTTTGCACCAAACAGATATGTTGAGTTTTATTATAGATATGAAGTGGTAGGGCAAATAATATTGATTGCCTGCATATTTTTTGCACCTTTTTTGCTTTCATACGTTTTGCAGCCAATAGCATATTTTATTTTCAATTTCATTGATTTTATTGTCATGTTATTTCCTTAAATGTTTATAAACATCAAAAAATCTTGTGGGAGAATAGGAGAATGAAAAGATGAGACGAGTTTTGTCTGGTACACGACCAACGGGTATTTTGCATCTTGGCAACTATTTTGGTGCTATAGAAAGCTGGGTAAAACTTCAGGATGAATATGAATGTTTCTTTTTTGTTGCAGATTGGCACGCGCTGACAACCGGATATGAGGACACTTCGAATTTAAGAGAATATACAAAACAGGTTGTTATAGACCTTTTGGCATGCGGTCTTGACCCGAAAAAATGTACAATATTTGTGCAGTCGCATGTTCCACAGCATGCTGAGCTTCATCTTTTGTTTTCAATGATAACGCCTCTTTCTTGGCTCTACAGGTGTCCAACTTACAAGGACCAGATGAGGGAGTTAAAAGAGAGAAACATTGCAACATATGGGTTTTTGGGATATCCATGTCTTCAGGCAGCTGACATATTGATATACAAAGCAGAGCTTGTGCCAGTTGGTGAGGACCAGCTTCCGCATTTGGAGCTGACACGAGAGATTGCAAGAAGGTTTAACTTCTTATATGGCCAGACTTTTCCAGAACCACAAGCAATTCTTAACACTGTAAAGGTGCTTGTTGGGACAGACGGACGCAAGATGAGCAAGAGTTACGGAAATACAATTGCGCTTTCTGAAGACTTGGAAAGTGTAAGGAAAAAGGTAATGAACATGGTAACAGACCCTGCAAGGATTCGCAAAAACGACCCTGGACATCCTGAAGTGTGCACAGTCTTTGCATACCATCAGATATTCAGCCCAGAGACTGTATCAGAGACAGAAGAGGACTGCAGACAGGGTAAAATAGGTTGTGTTGAGTGCAAAAAGAGGTTATTTGAAAATATTTCAAGGTTTTTAGAGCCAATTCAGTCAAAAAGAAGAGAGCTTGAAAATGACCTTGACTATGTTTTGGGAGTTATAAATGAAGGTGCAAGAAAGGCAAGAGAAATAGCATCAAGAACATTACAAGAAGCAAAGGACAGGGCAGGTCTGTTATGAACTTTGAGGTTAAACTTCCCAACTTTGAAGGACCACTTGACCTGTTGCTTTACCTCATAAAAAAAGAGAAGATAAACATATATGATATTCCAATATCCGAGATTACAAGCCAGTATCTGGCATATCTAAACCATTTAGATACAATTAACGTGGATTCTGTTTCTGAGTTCATGGTAATGGCAGCAACACTTTTAGAGATAAAATCAAGGATGCTTTTGCCAAAAGCTCAACAAGAGCAAGACCCGCGTCAAGAACTTGTGGAAAGGCTCAGAGAATATCAAAAATACAAACAGATAGCCAACTATTTAAAAGAAAATTACCCTTACAGGGAATGCTATAGAAAGACAAACCAGGACTATCTGCTTTTAAAGGAAAACAAAAAAGAGGTTATGATCCAGCTTGATATTAAAAAACTTTACAGAGCATATTTGGTTGCTTTTGAGAAAAATGAGGATTTTTCAAAAGAGAGCGTTCAAAAACTTCAGGAGATTACTAGAAAGCAGCCTATATCTATTTTGAAGGTTGTGAAACAGGTATTTGAGTATATTAAACAAAAAGGGGTTTTGTATTTTAGCTACCTCATTAAAGGGATTTCAAAGGAAGAAATTATCTACAGATTTTTGGCCATTTTGGAACTTTGCAAGCTTGGTCATATCTTTGCTCATCAGGATAAAGTGTTTGACGATATAAAGATTTTAAAGAGGTAACATGATGGTAATGGAGGCAGCAAAGATAAAATCGGTTGTTGAAAGTATACTCTTTTTGGCTGCAGAACCCTTGGATGTCCAAAAACTTGCAAAGATTTTAGGAGTAGAATATGAAGAGGTCAAAAATTGTGTCGAGCAGCTAAAACAGGAATATCTGCAGCAAAACAGAGGATTTTTAATAACCGAACAGGAAAATGGATATGTTTTGGTCACCAATCCAGAAAATTCAGGATATATAAGGGAGTACTTTGACTTGGAGCAAAAGTATATATCTCTTTCTCAGGCGGCGTATGAGGTGTTATCGATTGTTGCGTTAAAAGGTCCCATTACAAGACAGGAGATAGAAAAGATAAGAGGGGTCAGCAGCGAGAATGTCATAAAAAGCCTTATAGAAAAAGGGCTCATCAGAGAAGCTGGAAGACTGGATACAATTGGCAAGCCTGCTGTTTATGAGGTAACCTCACTTTTTTATACTTCTCTTGGCATTAAAGATATAGACGAACTCAAAGAAAAAATTTTAAAAATCCAGCAAGAGGATACATCAAATTGATGTATCCTCTTTTATTTTTGTGGCAATAATTTTAATAAAATAAAAGCAGTTTGAGAAGGTCAATAGGCGGTAGAAGTTGAAAACATTCTTGTATTTCTTGCCTTTTGTGCTATTTTTTATTTATCTTTTCCTGCCAAAAATATTCTTGATAGAGATAAGAGTTGAAAAGGCAATTTTTGTTAAAGTAAAGTTTTACCTTTTAGGAATTTATGTGTGTGTATTTTACAAGCAAATTCAAATTTCTGGGCACAAAAGAGCTAAACATTTTTCCATTGAAAAAGAAACCAAAAAGAAAAAATTAAAGCCTATTTCTACCAAGATGATATTTAGCCTTATAAGAATCTTCCTTTTGTCTACTGTAGTGAAAGTAGATAAGATTTTTGCGCGCATCTGGTGTGCAGATGCTTTTATTTTGAGTATTTTAAGTGCAAGCATATATTCAATTTGGGGAATATTAATGTCATGTGGGCAGAATACCAAGCTTGATTATAAAGCCTTCTTGAGAGAGAATTTTTTATCAAGCGTTTTGCAATTAGATGTTTATGTAAAAATTTTTCCTGTGAAGCTTTTGACCAGTTGGTTTAAGGTAGTAAAAAAACAGAAGGGTGGTGTTAAACTTGGCACATCCAATTGAAATGCTTATGCAGACAACAATGGAAAACCTAAAACAGATGATTGACGTTAACACAATTGTGGGTGATGCTGTTCAAAGTTCGGCTGGAGCTGTTATAATTCCGGTCTCAAAAGTTTCGTTTGGATTTGTGGCAGGTGGGGGTGACATAAAACAGGACAGTAATAAGATGAATAAAAACGACGAAAATATTCCGCTTTTTGCAGGCGGCACTGGTGCTGGAATCTCTGTTATGCCAATTGCGTTTTTAGTTGTAACACAGGACCAGATAAGGCTTTTAAATGTTTCAGCAAACAGCAGCATCGAGAGAATAATTGATATCATTCCAAACATAATTGAAGATATCAAGGAAATTATTCAGAGAAGATGATAGCAAGATAGCTTTGCTATCATCTTTTTTTATGTGAAAGAATAGAAATTAAATTGAAAATAATTGAGAAGGGAGCAATGAAAATGAGAAAAAAGAAAATAGCAGAGAAAAGTTCAAAAGTACCAATAATAAAAGCGATACTGGTGTTTCTTATTTTACTTTTTGTCCTGGCACTAAAGTTCAAATATATTCATATTAAAAATTTTCCATTTGAAAAAGCCAAAGTTTTTTTTCAGCGTGATGAAAAGATTTATTCAGAGCTGGTCAAATGGGTAGAAGATTTTTTGCAGCCTTTATCTTTCTCAAATCCGACAAGCAAGGAGAGCCTGCTCAAAAAACAATCTTCTACATCCTACATATATCCTGCAGATGGGCAAATTCAAACCTCTGACGATGGAGGAACTTTTATTATAGTTAAAGAGAAAACTAATATTCTCAGTCCCTGTGATGGAAAGGTAGCAGAAATTATTAAAAAAGGTGAAACTTTTGATGTTGTCATACAGCAAGGTAGCAGGATACTTTATAGGATTGAAAACATTAATGTTTTAAACGTTCAAAAAGGGGAAGTTTTAAAAAAAGGTGAGATAATAGGATATAAGCTGCCATTTGACCTTGTGGGAAAAGATTTTATATATTTTAAGAGAGAAGAAATAATGTAGTTTAGAAATATTTCACAAATGACATTTCAAACTAATTTATGCTATACTAAATTTAGACAAAAATCGACAGATTAGAGTGAATAAAATAAAGTAAAATAGAGGATGGGGCAAGGTGGAGCTGAGATTTAAAATACTTGTTCTTACACTGATAATAGCGTTTTTACCAACAACCATTGTCGCTATATATGTAATGAATAACATAATTCCGCAGTACGAAAAAATTACCTATGATTATTTTGTGAACAAACAACAACAAACATTAGAGAGGATAACTCAAAAGATTTTTGATGATATGTCAAACATAGCAAAAGAATATGCTATCTGGAATGAACTTTACAGAGCTGTTTTGACGAAGGATGAAGAGACAATCAACTTTTACTGGACAAGCTGGCTTTCTCAAAAACCTTACAATTTTTCTTTAATAATTGGTTTTTCGAAGGAAGGTAAGATTATTTCGTATTATTCTCCATTCAGAGATATTAAAAGTTCTGATAGCACAAAAATAGTCCAGGTATTTAAAAAAGTAACAAGCACAGTTTACCCTTCTAATAGTATAAATTTAATACCTGTTGAAAGAGGTTTTCTTAAGATAAATGATAAGGTATTTGCCTTTGTATGTTCGCCTGTTTTGGATGACAAAGATTTAACAAAACCTGTTGCTGGAGCACTTTTTCTGGCAAGGGATATTGATGAGTTTGTGGCTTTGATACAGCCTTACATGGTGGATAGAATATATTTCGTGGATAAAACAAATGTATTTACCGAAGAAAACCTTCTTAAAAATCATGTTGAGCTATTTGATATTGAAGGCTATAGGATAGGAACACTTGTAATCAATTATAATGAAAGAACACTTGTGAATATAAAAAGACACTTTGAAAAACTGCTTATTATTACATTTTTGTTTCTCGTGGCTTTGACTTTACTTATTGCATTTTTAGGTGGAGTATATCTTACAAGAAAAGTTATTCAGCTTGAGGATTACGCTATTTCGCTATTTTCTGGAATAAACGGTGATGTAACCACTCCAAAACCAAACGTAAAGAAAGAAGGAAGGTTCAAGAATGTTGAGTTAATTTTGGAATATTTTTCAAACGAAATAAAAAGCAAGATTTCGATATTAAAGCAGCAGGATAAACTCTTGAAAGAACTATTTGAGAAAGAGAAGAGAAACTTTGAAGGAGCGATAAAGCTTTTAATTTCTATTATTGAAATGAAAGATCCTTACACTAAAGGACATGCAGAAAGGGTTATGAAATACAGCAAGAAAATTGGAGAAAAACTGTCTTCAAAGGGATATAAGATAGACCTGTTTGACTTAGAAATTGCCGCATATCTTCACGATATTGGCAAGATTGTAATTCCGGAAAGTATCTTAAACAAACCTGGCAAGCTCACGCAAGAAGAATATTCCATTGTCAAAAGACATTCATTGGATGGTTATAACATTCTTTCAAACATTGAATATTTTGATAATATAAAAGAGATTATTTTGTACCATCACGAGAATGTAGATGGAAGTGGCTATCCGCTGGGGATAAAAGGAGACAAAATTCCCCTTGAGTCAAAGATAATCTCTGTTGCAGATGTATTTGATGCTCTTACCACAGACAGACCTTACCGCAGTGCTTTTTCAGAGGAAAAGGCATTAGAGATTATGAAAGAAGAGGTTGGCAAGAAGTTTGACCCGGAAGTTTTTGAGGCGTTTTTGAATGTGCTTAAAGAGGAAAAAATCTTAAATTCGGTAGAGATGAAGATAGATGGATAAATACAAGCTTAAAATGCTACTTGAGTCTGATGAGGGTCCCAAACTTGATTTTAAACAGTCTCTTTCGCTTGAGACAGATGGTGAAAAGAAAGAGCTTGTAAAAGACGTCATTGCCATTGCAAATTCAAGAGGTGGAAGGGGCTATATTATCTTTGGGGTTGAAGATAAGACAAAAAGAATTGTTGGAATTAAAGACGAGAACATCTCTGAAGAAAAAATTCAGCAGATAATCTCAAGTAGGTGTGACCCACCTGTATCAATTAAATTTGAGATTGTAGAGTACGATGGTAAAAAACTTGGCGTACTTACAATATACAAAAGTAGTCTAAGACCTCATCAGATGGTCCAAAACGGTGTGTTTTATATAAGACGCGGGTCAACAACAGACGTTGCAAGAAGAGAAGAGATAGCTTCCATGTTTGAAGAAAGCGGCAGCGTAAATTTTGAGATGTCTATTGTAAGAAATGCAAATTTAAATGACCTTGAACCTGAGCTAATCTCTATATTTTTTAAAAGAAGTGGCATTTCATCAGGGTGGGATAACTTAATTTTGCTTGAAAGTTTTGGGATTATTCAAAGGGATAGAGAAAATAATAATCTTTATCCTACCTTAGCAGGTATCCTTGTGTTTGGAAAATATCCGGAGAGATTTTTGCCGTCAGCGTATTTGACAATTGAATTTTTTGACCAAATTCAGATTATTTGTGGTAACATATATAGTATAATCAAAAAGACTATAAATTTTTTTACTCAGAAGTATCCTCAGAAGGACCTGTGGGCTTTGTTCGAAGCAATTGGAAATGCACTTGTTCACAGGGATTATTATGACTTGACAAGATGCACGGCAGTCAAGATTAGTGAGAGAAGCATTGAAGTTGCAAATCCTGGATGTCTTCTTGAGAGCAATATGATATTTAGTATGGGTAGGGAAATTATACCAAGACGTCGGAATCCGTGGATTTATCAAAAGATGATAATTTTAGATGACAATAATCTCTTTTTGAAAGCTGGCAAGGGAATATCAAGGATAAGAAAAACATATTCAAATGTGAAGATTATAAATATAAACTCACAGAATACATTTAAAATAATATTGCCACCTATTGATAAACTGTAAAAAAGAGGAGTAATGAAAAATGGTCAAGGGAAAGGTAATTAGTCTCAATCCTACATCCTCAATGTATTTTAAGATTGGTATTAAACATTATGAAAAAGGAGAAGTAGAGCTTGCCATAAAAAGGCTCATGAAAGCTCTTGAACTTGATAATAAAAATGTTGAGATAAAGTTTAACTTGGCTGGGCTTTTAGCACAGGTTGGGGATTTTGAAACTTCAAATAAACTCTTGAGCGAGCTTACAAAAGATAGTCCAGAGTTTTATGACTCGTTGTTTGGACTTGGATGTAACTTTTTTGAAATGGGCAAGTTCAAGGAGGCAAAGAATTTTTTAAAGAGGTATGTGAAGCTTAGCAACAATATTGAGTTTAAAGAGGCGGCAGAGGACCTTATTGACTTTATTGAGAGCCAGGAAGAGTTTGAAAAAGAACAAAAAGAAATAGAAAAATATTCGAAGTTGTTGGAAAGAGGAAATTTTCTTCTTGAAAGTGGCAGATATGAAGATGCAATGAAATATTTCAAGATGATATTGGCAAAAGATGATAGTGTCCTTGCTGCAAGGAACAACCTTTCACTTGCTTATTTTTATATGGGTGACATTCAAAAAGCAATTGAAGAGGCAAAAAAAGTACTTCAAATTGACAAGTACAATGTATATGCAAACTGTAACTTGGCATTTTTCTATAGCAGCATAGGAAAAGAAAGAGAGATGAAAAGACATTTAAAAGTGGTATTGGACATAAAAACATACGATAGTAAAGATAAAATAAAGATTCTGGACACTCTTATCAAGTTAAATCAGCACAGCGAAATTGCCCAGCGTGCAAATGAACTTTTTGAGATTACAAGAGAGCCGTATTTTAAACATATTGAAGCAATAAGCCTTTACAATACACGAAAGTACATGAAAGCTAAAAAAATTTGGGAGTTCTTAAAAAAGAACTTTGAGATGCCTGAGATAAGGATTGACTATTTTTTAAAGAAGGTCGATAATGTAATAAAGACATTTGAAAAAGACACTATAGACTATTTCGAAACAGGTTTTAAGTTTTTGGAAGGCATGGACGAAAAGGAGTTTAGAAGACAGCTCCAAAGTCATATTGACAATTATTTTTCTCAAACTGTCGAGGAAAATGGACAAAAAGTTATGGAAATTCTTCACCAACATGTTGAATTAAATCAGAAAGACCAAGAAGCTATTTTTAATCTTCTAAGAAATCTTCCGCTTGAAAAGCCCAGGTTAAATCTTCAGGCTATTGCTGCAATTGTTTGGTATGTATTCAAAAAGTACATGAAAAGAGAGAAGATAAAACAAAAAGATGTAGCCAAGATTTTTGGAATCTCGCAAGCAGTTTTCTCTAAGTGGTTTGGTGATTTCAAAGAGCTTTTGTTAAACAAGGAAGTTTAAAATACTATACCATCTTTTCACAAAAGGAGGCAAGAATAGCACAATGGACAAAATAGCTGTGACACTTCCAGACGGAAAAGTGGTGGAAGCAGAAAAAGGAATATTTGCACTGGAGTTTATAAAGACAATCTCCATGAAACTTTACAAAGAGGCGGTTGCGTGCAAAATTGACGGTGTTTTGAAGGATTTGTGGACATCTCTTGAAAGAGATTGCAGCTTTGAGGTTGTGACATTTTCAAGTGACGAAGGTAAGAAGGTTTATTGGCATACAACCTCACACATTTTAGCTCAGGCTGTCAAAAGGCTTTTTGGGGATAAAGTAAAGCTTGGCATAGGACCTGCAATTGACAATGGTTTTTACTACGACTTTGATGTTGAAGAGTCAATTACAATGGAGCTTTTGGAAAAGATTGAAGAAGAGATGCAAAAAATAATAAAAGAAGACTTAAAGATTGAGAGATTTGAACTCTCAAGAAAAGAAGCAGTCAAGCTTATGCAGGAAAAGGGAGAAAATTATAAGGTTGAACTTATAAATGACATTCCTGAGGGTGAAACTATATCTTTTTACAGGCAAGGTGAATTTGTTGACCTTTGTACAGGTCCGCATCTTCCTTCAACAGGGAGAGTAAAAGCGTTCAAACTACTTTCTGTGGCAGGTGCGTATTGGCGCGGAAATTCTAAAAATAAAATGCTTCAAAGAATTTATGGAGTATCATACGAGAAAAAGTCGCAACTTGATGAATACCTTACAATGCTTGAAGAAGCAAAGAAAAGAGATCATAGAAAGCTTGGAAGAGAGCTTGATTTATTTGACATATTTGAGGAAGGGCCAGGATTTCCTTTCTTTTTGCCAAAAGGGATGATTATAAGAAACATATTAGAGGATTTTTGGAAAGAAGAACATATAAAAAGAGGTTATCAGGAAATAAAGACTCCTATAATGTTAACAAAGGATCTTTGGATTCAATCAGGGCATTGGGATCATTATAAAGAAAATATGTATTTTACCAAAATAGATGAGCAGGAATTTGCAATAAAACCTATGAATTGTCCGGGTAGCATATTGGTGTATAAAAGAAAACAACATTCGTATAGGGAACTTCCTCAACGTTTGTGTGAACTTGGGCTTGTTCACAGGCATGAGCTATCTGGTGTATTACATGGTCTTATGAGAGTAAGATGCTTTACACAAGACGATGCACATATATTCATGTTGCCTTCACAGATAAAAGATGAAATAAAAGGTGTAATTGATCTTATTGATTACTTTTATAGTGTATTTGGTTTCAAATATCATGTTGAACTTTCAACAAGACCTGAAAATTCAATGGGAACAGATGAGCAATGGAACATGGCTGAAACTGCACTAAAAGAGGCTTTAGAGGAAGTAGGTATAAATTACAAAATAAATGAAGGTGATGGAGCTTTTTATGGACCCAAAATTGACTTTCATCTTGAAGATAGTTTGAAAAGAACATGGCAGTGTGCAACAATTCAGCTTGATTTCCAAATGCCAGAAAGGTTTGACTTATATTATATAGGTGAAGATGGTGCAAAACATAGGCCGGTAATGTTACACAGAGTTGTTTTTGGCAGTATAGAGAGATTTATTGCAATACTTACTGAGCACTTTGCGGGTGCATTTCCAGTATGGTTAGCACCAACTCAAATAAGAGTAATACCAGTATCTGATAATTTCAATGATTATGCAGCAAAAGTATCACAAATACTGAAGGAAAATGGTTTCAGAGTTGAAGAAGATTTCAGATCAGAAACTGTGGGATATAAAATAAGAGATGCTCAACTGCAAAAAATACCATATATGGTGATTGTAGGCGAAAAAGAGCGAAGAGAAAATACTATAGCAGTAAGAGACAGAAAGAAAGGAGATTTAGGTTCATTTACCATTGATAAGTTTGTATCAATGGTGAAAGAGAAAGTAGAGAAAAGGGTTATAGAATAAAAATTAAAAAGGCTGCCAGAACATTATTAATGAGAACATAGGCTGTTTATGTGGCAGCCTTTTTTAAATTCTTTTTATTGCACAAAATAAATTTCAAAAAGGGGCGAACTAAGATGGAAGTTGTATGGGAAGAGCCATATGAGTCTTTTTCAAGATTTATAAATAAAAATGGTTATAAATCTTTGTTGATTATATGTGATAAAAATACCTTTGATGTGTGTGCAGTCAAGGTAAAAGAGACAGTTGAAAAAAGCAATGGGAAGTGTAAAATAGTATGCTTTGAAGCGAATATAATAGCAGATGAGTATGCGCTTGGAAAGGTTTTGTTTGAGATAGAACAAGCAGATATATTTGTGGGAGTAGGAAGTGGAACAATTTCTGACATAACACGGTATACAGCATACAAGTTCAAAGTCCCGTTTGTTTTGTTTCCAACAGCACCTTCAATGGACGGGTTTGCCTCTTCTGTTGCAGCACTTACCATAAATGGCCTAAAAACAACAGTCTTGGCATCATCGCCAGAGGCTATCTTTGTGGATATGGAGGCGATAGAAAATTCACCTAAAATTTTAAAAAAAGCAGGATTCGGAGATTTGATGGGCAAGATTACTGCTCTTCTTGACTGGCAACTTTCGCACATTATCTTTGATGAGACGATAGACTTGGAAGTTTTACAAATTGTGAAAGATACATATCTAAAAACTCTGAATTCAGTGGGCGAAAACCACTTTTATAAGAATTTATTGGAAGGTCTAATAACTTCTGGTATTATGATGGCAAGAGTTAACTCTTCGCGTCCTGCGTCAGGCTGTGAACACCATCTTTCTCATTTTTGGGAATATCACAGAATAATAACTTATCATGGGATAAAAGTTGGGCTTGCAACCCTTTATGTGCTGAGGTTTTATGAGCACTTTTTAAATCTTGACAAATCCAGAATTCTTGAAAGGAAAGAATATAGAGTAGATATAGAATCCTGGAAAGATATGATAAAGAGAGGATTTCAACCAACTTTTGAAAGTATAATAAAACAAAATATTGGAAGAGTAAGTAAGTTAAATGATAAAGAGTTTAGAAGTAATGTGATAAACAGGCTTGTTGAAAAGAAAGAGGTTATAGATAAGTTGATAAGAGACGCAATTGGTATGTATGGTGAGCTGATTGATGCTTACAAAAAACTTGAAATGCCTATGAATTATTGGGAGATTGGTATAGATGAGAATCTTTTTAAGATATCATTTTTATGTGCACCGAATATCAGAGAAAGGTTTACCATACTCCATTTGTATGAATTTTTAGGCTTGACAGATGAGGTTGTACAGAGCTTCTGAGTATGTTCTGTTTTGATACCAGCAATTTTGGGAATAAATATTAATGAAAAATGATTGTATTGGTGATGAGTTTATGTACAAGGTATTGGTTGTTGACGATTCGGCATTTATGAGGCAACTCATCAAGTCAATTTTAGAGCAGACAGGGATGTTTTCTGTAATGGTTGCTCAAACTCCTCTCATTGCACTTGACAGGGTTAGAAAGTTTAAGTTTGATGTGATAACAATTGACTATGAAATGCCATATATGAACGGTGTTGAGCTTATAAAAAAGATAAAAGAGATAACAGATACAAAGATTTTGATGATAAGTGCATACACGCGCCCAGGAGCTTACACTACTTTTGAGGCATTGTCAGCAGGCGCTTTAGATTATATTCTAAAGCCGTCTTCTGAAGATGAGCTTGAAGAGTTCAAGTATGAACTAATCAAAAAACTTACTGCGGTGTGCGAAGAGAGTAAAAAAGAAGATGCGTCAAAAGTACATGAACTTCCAGCTGCTGTTGAAGGGAAAATTTTACTGGAAGAGAACATTGTTGAGAGGGTAAGGTTGGCAAGGGTTATCGGTATAGGTATATCCACAGGTGGTCCACCAGTTTTAGAAAGGATGTTTAAGTCTTTGAAAAAAGATTTTCCTATTCCTATTCTTGTTGTTCAGCACATGCCGCCGAACTTCACAAAACCGTTTGCTGACAGACTTGCTACCATTACATCAAAATGTATAAAAGAAGCTTCAGATAAGGAAGAGATAAAGGGTGGTTGCATCTACATTGCGAAAGGTGGTTACCATTTAGCGGTGGAAGAGATAAATGGAAAACTATGTACAAGAGTGCTTGACCTTGAAAAAATAAAAAGCCACAAACCTTCGGCAGACATCCTTTTCAGTTCAGTAGCAGAAGCCTGCGGAAGAGCTTCTGTTGGAATTGTGATGACAGGGATGGGTTCAGATGGGAGCGACGGGATTTTAGAGATGAGAAAAAAAGGGGCGCTCACAATTGCACAGGATGAAAAAAGTTGTGTGGTTTTTGGTATGCCAAAAGCGGCCATTGAAAAGGGAGCAATTGAGCTTGTTTTAAGCCCTGACCAGATTGTTGAGCTTTTAAATAGAGTATGAGGGTTTAATAAAGATTGACAACACTCAAAAAGAGATGACCACTGAAAAAGCTATTAAGTAAGTGGTCATCTTTATTTTTTAAAGCTTGGGCAAAAAATTTTATTCACTTCATTGACACAAAAAAGTGCTTATGTTATAATAACAAAATGCGTTAATATGGGTATTACTTCCTTTCAACTTGGACTATTCCAATAAAAGCTGAGATATCTTGAGGCTTTCAAGAATAGATTGTATTTTTAAGGAAATAATAATAAAGATAAGGAAATTTTTTAAGAGGTGATATAGTTGGCACTACCTCGTCCTGTGCAATATGGTAAAGTTCAAAGAATGAGTTATGGTAAGGTTAAGGAAGTTCTGGATTTGCCATATCTTTTGGAAATCCAGAAAAAGTCATTTCAGTGGTTCTTAGATGAAGGGCTTAGAGAGGTCTTAAGAGAGATATCTCCTATTAAAGACTACAGTGAAACCTTACTTTTGGAGTTTGTAGACTATTATTTTGACGGACCACCTAAGTATTCAGAGCAGGAGTGCAAAGAAAGAGACGCAACATATGCTAGACCTCTAAAAGTAAAGGTCAGACTTATAAACAAAGAAACAGGCGAGATAAAAGAACAGGATATTTATATGGGCGAATTCCCAATTATGACCGAAACCGGAACATTTATCATCAACGGTGCGGAAAGAGTAATTGTAAGCCAGCTCATCCGTTCACCCGGGTGTTACTTTGCATCTTCCATTGATAAGCAAGGAAGAAAAATATTTTCAGGGACTCTCATTCCAAACAGAGGTGCGTGGCTTGAATTCGAAACGGATGCAAGCGAGCTTTTGTCTGTCAGACTTGACAGAACAAGGAAGGTCTCTCTCACAACCCTATTAAAAGCGTTTGGACTTTACAATCAGCAGCTGATATTTGAAAAGTTTGGTGAGGATGAGAGACTAAAAGCTTCGCTTGAGAAAGAAGCTAATAAAGGTGAGCTTGGCAATCCAGTTGAGAATGCACTTTTAGAGGTTTACAGAAGGCTAAGACCTGGTGAGCCGCCAAACGTTGAAAATGCTCGAAATCTTCTTTACAATATGTTCTTTGACCCGAGAAGGTATGATTTAGCAAAAGTGGGAAGATATAAATTCAATAAAAAATTGTCGCTGTGGAAGAGGATTTTCAACAAAAGAGCTGCCCAGGATGTAGTTGACCCGAAGACTGGCGAGATATTGGTCAAAGAAGGAGAGGTAATTACAAGAGAGATTGCATTGAACATTCAGGATGCTGGTATTAACGAGGTATGGGTATATGCAGATGAAGAGAGACCATTTAAGGTTGTGGGGAACAATACAGTAAAACTTGACAGATATGTAGAATTTGATGTATCTGACCTTAATATAAAAGAGCTTGTTTACAAGCCTGTTTTAGATGATATTCTTAAGACAACAAATGATGTTTCTGAGATTAAAAGACTTATAAAAGAAAAAGAAAGAGAGCTTGTTCCTTACTGTCTTACAATAGATGACATATATGCAGCAACAAGCTATTTCTTGGGTCTCAAATATGGTATCGGAACAACTGATGACATTGACCATTTGGGCAACAGAAGGGTAAGAGCAGTAGGCGAACTTTTGCAAAACCAGTTCAGAATTGGTCTTGCACGAATGGAAAGAGTTATTCGCGAAAGAATGAACATACACGATATTGACACTGTAACTCCTCAGACACTGATAAACATAAGACCTGTTACAGCAGCAATCAAGGAGTTTTTTGGTTCAAGCCCGCTATCACAGTTTATGGACCAGGTAAACCCGCTGGCAGCACTTACAAACAAAAGAAGACTTTCAGCTTTGGGGCCTGGTGGACTTTCCAGGGACAGAGCAGGGTTTGAGGTAAGAGACGTGCATCATTCTCATTATGGAAGAATGTGTCCTATCGAGACCCCAGAAGGTCCAAACATTGGTCTTATAACCTCTTTGGCAACATATGCAAGGGTCAACGAGTACGGATTTTTAGAAACACCTTACAGAAAGGTTGACAAGAAAGAAGCAAGGGTTACAGACGAGGTTGTGTATCTCACAGCTGATGAGGAAGACACATACAAGATTGCTCAGGCAACAGAACCTGTTGACGAAGAAGGAAGATTTATAAACCAGAGGGTTACAGTAAGGTTTGGTGAGGAAATCATAGAGGTTGACAAGCACGAGGTTGACCTTGTTGATATATCACCAAAACAGATTGTTTCTGTGTCTACGTCATTGATACCATTTTTAGAGAACGACGACGCAAACAGAGCGCTCATGGGTTCTAACATGCAGCGCCAGGCAGTGCCGCTTTTGACAACCGAGGCTCCAATAATTGGAACGGGTGTTGAATACAGGGCTGCGGTTGACTCTGGTGTGTGCATTCTTGCCAAAAAAGATGGTGTTGTTGAAAAGGTATCTGCTGATGAGATTGTTATCAGAAATAGTGATGGAACAAAGGATGTATATCATCTTTTGAAATTCAAGAGGACTAACCAGGGGACATGTTTTAACCAAAGACCAATTGTGAGAAAAGGACAAGAGGTCAAAGCTGGAGAGGTTATAGCAGACGGACCGTCCACCGACCATGGTGAACTTGCGCTTGGTAAAAACGTCCTGGTTGCGTTCATGCCATGGGAAGGCTATAACTATGAAGATGCTATATTGATTTCTGAAAGACTTGTAAAAGAGGATGTTTATACCTCTATTCACATAGAAGAATATGAGTGTGAGGCAAGAGATACAAAGCTTGGACCTGAAGAAATAACAAGAGATATTCCAAATGTTGGCGAAGATGCAATAAAGGATTTGGATGAAAGAGGAATTATCAGAATCGGTGCAGAGGTAAAAAGCGGTGACATTCTTGTTGGCAAGGTTACTCCAAAGGGTGAGACCGAGCTTACAGCTGAAGAAAGACTTTTGAGAGCTATATTTGGTGAAAAAGCAAGAGAGACAAGAGACACGTCCTTGAGGGTACCGCACGGTGAAGGTGGAATTGTTGTAGATGTAAAGGTATTCTCTCGCGACAAGGGAGATGAGCTTCCACCGGGTGTAAACCAGCTTGTGAGGGTGTATGTTGCTCAGAAAAGGAAGATATCAGTTGGTGACAAGATGGCAGGCCGCCATGGGAACAAAGGTGTTATCTCAAGGATTTTGCCTGTTGAGGATATGCCATTTTTACCTGACGGCACACCTGTTGACATAGTTCTAAATCCGCTTGGCGTGCCATCGCGTATGAACATTGGTCAGATTTTGGAGACTCACCTTGGGTATGCGGCAAAAGCGCTTGGATGGAAGGTTGCAACACCTGTTTTTGACGGTGCAAAAGAGGAAGATATCGAAGAGGCATTAAAACTTGCAGGTTTAAATCCTACAGGTAAGACAATCTTGTATGATGGCAGAACAGGTGAACCATTTGACAATGAAGTAACTGTTGGTTACATGTACATGCTAAAACTTGTGCACCTTGTTGACGATAAAATTCATGCACGTTCCACAGGACCGTATTCGCTGGTTACACAGCAGCCTCTTGGTGGTAAAGCTCAGTTCGGTGGTCAGCGATTTGGTGAGATGGAGGTTTGGGCGCTTGAAGCGTACGGTGCTGCATATACGCTGCAAGAGCTTTTGACTGTAAAATCTGACGATGTAACAGGAAGAGTCAAGACATATGAAGCGATAGTAAAAGGAGAAAATATTCCAGAACCAGGAATTCCCGAATCTTTCAAGGTGCTTGTAAAAGAGCTTCAGAGCCTGTGTCTGGATGTAAAGCTCTTGTCTGAGGACAACAAGGAGATTGAGCTCAAAGAATCTGTCGATGAGGATGAGCAGCCACAAGGGCTTGGAGCTTTTGAGATAGGCGGCGATGAAATAGAAGATGACAAAGATATTCAAGATGACAAGGAGAAGTTTTATGAGGATTTGATGAATGCAACACAAGAAGACGACCAGGATGCTGATGATGATATAGATGAGTAAAACCTCAAAAAGGTGGGTGTTAAGACCGATGGACTTGTTCAATTTCGATGCTATTAAAATCAGTCTTGCTTCTCCTGAAAAGATAAGAGAATGGTCGCGCGGTGAGGTTAAAAAACCCGAGACCATAAACTATAGAACACTCAAGCCCGAAAAAGATGGACTTTTCTGTGAAAAGATTTTTGGTCCAACAAAGGACTGGGAATGCCACTGCGGAAAGTATAAAAAGGTCAAATATAAAGGTGTTGTTTGTGACAAGTGCGGTGTTGAAGTGACAAAAGCAAAGGTAAGACGTGAGAGAATGGGGCACATTGAACTTGCTGCCCCTGTCTCTCACATCTGGTATTTCAAAGGTGTCCCAAGCAGGATGGGTTTGATTTTGGACATGACACCGCGAAATTTAGAAAAGGTTTTGTACTTTGCTGCATATGTGGTAATTGACCCGGGTGATGTACCAAATTTGGAAAAGAAACAGATTCTCTCAGAGAAAGAGTACAGGGAACTAAAAGAAAAATATGGCGACAGGTTTAAGGCAGGGATGGGAGCAGAGGCAATCAAAGAGCTTTTGAAAGAGATTGACCTTGACAAACTGGCGCAAGAGCTCAGGCAAGAACTTGAGACTGCAACAGGCCAGAAAAAATTAAAGATAATCAAAAGACTTGAGGTTGTTGAAGCTTTTAGAAAGTCTGGCAACCGTCCTGAATGGATGATACTTGATGTTATACCTGTCATCCCACCTGAACTTCGCCCCATGGTCCAGCTTGATGGCGGAAGGTTTGCAACATCTGACCTAAATGACCTTTACAGAAGAGTGATAAACAGAAACAACAGGCTCAAAAAACTAATGGATTTAGGTGCACCGGATATAATTATCAGAAACGAAAAGAGAATGCTTCAGGAAGCTGTTGATGCTCTTATAGACAATGGAAGAAGAGGAAGACCAGTAACAGGTCCTGGTAACAGACCGCTAAAATCACTTTCTGATATGCTCAAAGGAAAGCAGGGAAGGTTCAGACAGAATCTTTTGGGGAAAAGAGTTGACTATTCAGGACGTTCTGTTATAGTTGTAGGGCCTGAGCTTAAGATTTACCAATGCGGTCTTCCGAAAGAGATGGCTTTAGAGCTTTTCAAACCATTTGTCATGAAAAAACTGGTTGAAAAAGGAATTTGCAACAACATAAAAAATGCAAAAAAAGCAGTTGAAAGACAGAGAAGTGAAGTGTGGGATATATTAGAAGAAGTAATAAAAGACCATCCAGTGCTGCTAAACCGAGCACCCACTTTGCACAGGCTTGGTATTCAGGCTTTTGAACCGGTACTTGTCGAAGGAAGGGCTATAAGACTTCATCCACTTGTTTGTACAGCGTACAATGCTGACTTTGACGGCGACCAGATGGCAGTACACGTTCCACTTTCTGCCGAGGCTCAGGCTGAGGCAAGGTTTTTGATGTTATCTGCCAACAACCTGTTAAAGCCGGCAGACGGTAAACCAATTGTAGTTCCGACCCAGGATATGGTTTTAGGAATTTACTACCTCACTCTTGAAAAGAAAGGTGACAAGGGTGAGGGGATGATATTCTCATCAGAAGAAGAAGCACTTTTGGCATATGAGCACAAGGTTGTTGGTCTTCATGCAAGAATAAAGGTTAAAAGGACAGCACAAGTAAATGGAGAAGTTATCTCTGGACTTGTTGAGACAACAGTTGGCAAAATCATATTAAATCAGGTAATACCGCAGGACCTTGGTTTTGTTGATAGAAGCAGGAGAGAAAATCTTCTCAAGTATGAAATTGACACACTTGTTGACAAAAAGATGCTTGGAAAAATCATTGACAGGTGTATAAAGGTTTATGGAAATACCCGAACAGCAGAGATACTGGACGAGATAAAAGAACTTGGATTTAAATTTTCAACAAGAGGAGCAATTACCATCTCAGTTTCGGATATGGTAATTCCAGAAGTCAAGCAAAAGCTCATAGCAGAGGCAGAACAAAAGGTTGAGAACATTGAAAAACTATACAGACATGGTTTGATTTCTGACGAAGAAAGATATGAACAGGTAATCTCTATATGGAACCAGACAAAAGACAAGCTTACTGAAGAACTTATCCAGAGCCTTGATGAGTTCAATCCAATATTCATGATGGCAAACTCGGGTGCAAGAGGTTCCAAAAATCAGATATCACAGCTTGCTGGTATGCGAGGACTCATGGCGAATCCGTCTGGTAAGACAATAGAGATGCCGATTAAGTCAAACTTCAGAGAAGGACTCAATGTTATAGAGTTTTTCATCTCAACACACGGTGCACGAAAAGGGCTTGCTGACACAGCGCTGAGAACTGCAGACTCAGGATATCTGACAAGAAGACTTGTGGATGTTGCACAGGATATAATTGTAAGGGAAGAGGACTGTGGCACAGACAAAGGTATATGGGTTGAAGAGATAAGAGATGGCACAGAGGTAATTGAAACACTTGAAGAGAGGATTATTGGAAGATATGCGGCTTCTGATATTGTTGATGAAAAAACAGGTGAGGTAATAGTAAAGAAAAATGAGCTCATTACAGAAGAAGTAGCTAAGAAGATAATTGATGCAGGAATCAACAGGGTATATGTAAGGTCAGTTTTAGAGTGCAAGACAAGGTACGGTGTTTGTACAAAATGTTATGGACTTGACCTTGGCACAGGTCAGCCGGTAAATGTTGGTGAAGCAGTGGGAATAATTGCTGCACAGGCAATAGGTGAGCCTGGAACACAGCTTACAATGAGAACATTCCACACAGGTGGTATTGCAGCACAGGACATTACGCAAGGTCTTCCAAGGGTTGAGGAGCTGTTCGAGGCAAGAAAACCAAAAGGAGTCGCAGTGATTTCTGAAATAGAAGGGTATGTTTCAATAAAAGAAGACAAAAAGAGGACAATAACAGTCAGGAATGACAATGGTGAAGAGAGAACGTATGAGATACCGTATGGAGCAAGATTGAAGGTGAACGATGGCGATTATGTTCAGGCAGGAGATGAACTGACAGAAGGTTCGATAAATCCGCACGACCTTTTGAAGATAAAAGGGCCAAGAGGTGTTCAGAGCTATCTTTTAGCAGAAGTGCAGAAAGTTTACAAGATGCAGGGCGTTGACATAAACGACAAGCACATAGAGATAATAATCAGACAGATGATGAAGAAGGTCAAGATAGAAGACCCTGGTGATACCGAACTTTTGCCTGGCGACATTGTAGAGATACACAGGTTTGAAGAAGAGAATGACAAGGCAATAGCAGAAGGAAAACGTCCTGCGCTTGGCAGAAGGGTGCTTCTTGGTATAACAAAAGCAGCACTCTCTACTGAGTCATTCTTGTCTGCTGCATCATTCCAGGAGACAACAAGGGTATTGACAGATGCAGCAATAAAAGGGAAGGTCGACCCGCTGATTGGTCTTAAGGAAAATGTCATCATTGGTAAGCTAATCCCTGCAGGAACTGGAATGGCAAAGTACAGAAATATTGTTATTGAAGAAAATCAGTAAATTGAAAGCTTGAGCGGGTATACCTCGAAAAAGGTATACCTGCTCACAGGTAAAAAATTTTTTGAGATTACAACAAAAACAAAACAGAATGTGGTTTTAAACTTTCTTGACATAAAATAATTTGAGTGTTATTATATTTGAGTGTAATTTTACACCTTCCATGTAAAAGAGGGAGGAAGTGAATTTGTCATCATCAGACATTGAAGCTTTAAAAACTTCACCAAAGACAGTTGGTGCGCGCCAGACTGCCCAAGCTATCCAGAAAGGCAAAGCAAAGGTTGTTTTTGTCGCAAAGGACAGTGATGAATGGGTAGTGAGGGATATAATAGATATGTGCAAGCAAAAAGGAATAAAGCTTGTATTTGTGGATTCCAAAAAAGAGCTTGGGAAAATTTGTGGTATAAGTGTGGCAGCATCGTCTGCCGCGATAATTGAATAAGATTTTTTCAAGGAGGTGCAAGAATGCCAACAATAAACCAGCTTGTTAGGTACGGCAGAGAGAAAAAGGTTGAAAAGTCAAAAGCACCAGCACTTCAAAAAGGTTTTAACTCTTTGAAGAAAAAATATTATGATATCAGCTGTCCTCAGAGAAGAGGGGTTTGTACAGTTGTCAAAACTGTAACACCTAAAAAGCCAAACTCAGCTTTAAGAAAAGTTGCAAGGGTAAGACTTACAAATGGTATTGAAGTGACAGCGTACATCCCTGGTATTGGTCACAACTTACAGGAGCACTCAGTTGTGCTGGTAAGAGGCGGAAGAGTCAAGGACCTGCCAGGTGTCAGATATCACATTGTAAGAGGTACTTTGGACTGTGCTGGTGTTGCTAACAGAAGACAGGGCCGTTCCAAGTACGGTGCAAAAAGGCCAAAACAACAAGCAGCAGGCGCTGCAAAGAAATAAAAGATGTAAAAAGTATACGAAAAGAGCAGTATGAATATTTACAGTTTTGTAGAAGGAGGGGAATAGCTTGCCAAGAAAAGGGCCGGTTAAAAAGAGAGAGATATTGCCAGACCCAGTGTACAATGACAAGGTTGTTGCAAAGCTTATTAACAAAGTTATGTATGATGGTAAAAAATCAATTGCACAAAAGATTGTATACGGTGCATTTGATATTATAAGAGAAAAAACAGGCAAAGACCCACTTGAAGTACTTGAGGCAGCCCTTAACAACGTTATGCCTGTATTAGAAGTTCGTCCAAGAAGAGTTGGTGGTGCAACATACCAGGTGCCCATCGAGGTTGCACCAGACAGAAGACTTTCTCTTGGAATTAGATGGCTTGTTGAGTATGCAAGAGAGAGAAAAGACAAAAGGACAATGAAAGAGAAACTTGCAGCAGAGATTATGGATGCAGCTAACAATACAGGTGGCGCAGTCAAAAAGAAAGAAGATACTCATAGAATGGCAGAAGCAAATAGAGCATTTGCACATTACAGATGGTAATACTATTTTGACAAGGAGGACAGAAGAAATTGCCCAGGCAGTTTCCGCTTGAAAAAACAAGAAATATAGGTATTATGGCTCATATAGATGCGGGGAAAACAACAACCACAGAGAGAATTCTCTTTTACACAGGTAAGGTTCACAAGATGGGTGAAGTCCACGAAGGAACTGCTACCATGGACTGGATGGAGCAGGAACAAGAAAGAGGTATCACAATCACCTCTGCTGCTACAACTTGTGAGTGGAAAGGTCATAGGATAAACATTATTGACACACCAGGACATGTGGACTTCACTGTTGAGGTAGAAAGGTCTCTGCGCGTGCTTGATGGTGCAATTGCTGTGTTTTGTGCAAAAGGTGGCGTAGAACCTCAGTCAGAAACTGTTTGGAGACAGGCTGACAAGTACCGTGTTCCAAGGATAGCTTATGTCAACAAGATGGACATAATGGGTGCAAACTTTTTCAATGTCATTGAGATGATGAAAGAAAGACTTGGCGCAAACCCGGTTGCAATCCAGGTTCCAATTGGAAAAGAGGATACTTTCAGAGGTATTGTTGACCTTCTCACAATGAAGGCTATAATCTATGTTGACGACCTTGGAAAAGTGTCGCAAGAAACAGAGATTCCAGATGAGGTAAAAGACATTGCTGAAGAGTACAGGATTAAGCTTTTAGAAGCTGTTGCTGAGACTGATGAAGAGATTATGATGAAATATTTAGAGGGTGAAGAGATTACAGTTGAAGAGCTCAAGGCTGCAATAAGAAAAGCTACAATAAACATGCAGATGACACCGGTACTTTGCGGTTCATCGTATAGAAACAAGGGTGTTCAGCCACTTTTAGATGCAGTTGTTGATTATCTGCCATCACCGGTTGACATTGCTGCAGTAAAAGGATTTTCACCTGACACTGGTGAAGAGATTGAAAGAAAGACAAGTGAAGATGAGCCATTCTGTGCACTGGCGTTTAAGATTATGTCTGACCCATATGTTGGTAAACTGACATTCTTGAGAGTTTATTCTGGTGTTCTTCATGCAGGTTCTTATGTCTATAACTCAACAAAGAACAAGAAAGAAAGAGTAGGCAGACTTTTGCACATGCATGCAAACCATAGAGAAGACGTTGATGCAGTATATGCCGGTGATATCTGTGCAGCAATTGGTCTTTCCAATACTACAACAGGTGATACCCTCTGTGATGAAAATCATCCAATTGTCTTAGAGTCTATGGAATTCCCAGAACCTGTTATACAGGTTGCTATTGAACCAAAGACCAAAGCTGACCAGGAAAAGATGGGTATTGCGCTGCAGAGACTTGCAGAAGAAGACCCGACATTCAAGGTATCTACAAACCACGAGACAGGACAGACTCTCATTGCAGGTATGGGAGAGCTTCACCTTGAGATTATTGTTGACAGAATGAGAAGAGAGTTCAAGGTAGAGGTCAATGTAGGTAAACCTCAGGTTGCATACAAAGAGACAATCAAGAAATCTGTCAAGGTTGAAGGAAAGTATATCAGACAGTCTGGTGGTAGAGGTCAGTACGGTCATGTTTGGCTTGAGCTTGAACCGCTTGAAAGAGGTGCAGGTTATGAGTTTGTCAACAAGATAGTCGGTGGTGTGATTCCAAAAGAGTTCATACCATCTGTCGATGCAGGTGTCCAGGAAGCAATGCAGTCAGGTGTATTGGCAGGATATCCTGTTGTGGATGTAAGAGTTACGCTGTTTGACGGTTCATACCACGAGGTTGACTCGAGCGACATGGCGTTCAGAATTGCAGCAGCTCAAGCGTTCAGAGAAGGTATGAAAAAGGCAGACCCAGTACTCTTAGAGCCTATTATGAAGGTTGAGGTTGTTGTGCCTGAGGAGTACATGGGTGATGTCATGGGTGATATCAACTCCAGACGTGGAAGAATTGAGGGTATGGAACTTAGAGGAAATGCCCAGGTCATTCGTGCATATGTTCCACTTGCAGAGATGTTTGGTTACGCAACAGACCTGAGGTCAAAGACACAGGGTCGAGGAACATACACCATGCAGTTTGACCACTATGAAGAGGTTCCAAAGAATATTGCTGATAAGATTCTTGAAATGAAGAATAAATAAGTGTTAAAATAATCTTAAACTGCGGTTGCAATTTTAAAAATTCACATAAATAAAATATTATTGTGAAGGAGGATAAAATCAGGATGGCAAAGGCTAAATTTGAAAGAACAAAACCACACGTAAACATAGGTACAATTGGACACGTTGACCATGGAAAAACAACATTGACAGCTGCAATCACAAAGGTTTTAGCTCTCAAAGGTAAAGCACAGTTTATGGCTTATGACCAGATTGACAAGGCTCCAGAGGAAAGAGAAAGAGGTATTACAATCAACACAGCACACGTTGAGTATGAGACAGACGCAAGACACTATGCACACGTTGACTGCCCAGGTCACGCTGACTACGTCAAGAACATGATAACAGGTGCTGCTCAGATGGACGGTGCAATCTTGGTTGTATCTGCAGCAGACGGTCCAATGCCACAGACAAGAGAGCACATTTTGCTTGCACGACAGGTTAACGTTCCATACATCGTTGTATTCCTCAACAAGGTTGACATGGTAGACGACCCAGAATTGATTGAGCTTGTTGAAATGGAAGTAAGAGAACTTCTTTCAAAGTATGGCTATCCAGGCGACGAAGTACCAATAGTAAAAGGTTCTGCGCTGAAGGCTTTAGAGTCAACATCACAAGACCCAAATGCTCCAGAATATCAGTGCATTTTAGAGCTCATGGATGCTGTTGACAAATACATCCCAACACCACAGAGAGACATTGACAAACCATTCTTGATGCCAATTGAAGACGTGTTCTCAATCACAGGTAGAGGTACTGTTGTAACAGGTAGAGTTGAAAGAGGAACACTCAAGACAGGCGAAGAGGTTGAAATAGTTGGTTTTGCTCCAGAGCCAAGAAAGACAGTTGTAACAGGTATTGAGATGTTCAGAAAGGTACTTGACGAGGCTGTTGCTGGTGACAATGTAGGGTGTCTTCTCAGAGGTATTCAGAAGAATGAGGTTGAAAGAGGGCAGGTTCTTGCAAAGCCAGGCACAATTAAACCTCATACAAAATTCAAAGCACAGGTTTACGTCTTGACAAAAGAAGAAGGTGGAAGACATACACCATTCTTCAATGGTTACAGACCACAGTTCTATTTCAGAACAACAGACGTTACAGGAACAATCACACTACCAGAAGGTGTAGAGATGTGCATGCCTGGCGACAACGTTGAGATGACAGTTGAGCTTATCTCTCCAATAGCTATTGAGTCAGGACTAAGATTTGCTATCCGCGAAGGCGGAAGAACAGTTGGTGCAGGTTCTGTTACAACAATAATTGAATAATCAAAAAAGCCCAAGCCTAAGGTGAGAAAAGCTTTAAAGCTTTCCAGACTTAGGTTTGGGCTTTTTTTGGCTCAAAAGATTTTGTGCAAGATACAAGCTGCTTCAAGGAGGTGTTTTTAAAAAACTGTATGGCACGAATAAGAGAGTATTATCACAATATGATTCAAAAACTGAAAGATCATCAGACAGAAGAGTATATGATTGATGAGTTTGTCTACAATCTACTAAAAGAGTTTTCGCTGAATCTCAATAAAGAAATAGCAATTGTTTTGAACAGAAAAGGGAGAATTGAAGAGGTTCTAATAGAAAAGAAAGAATTTGCAGAGCTTGAAAACCAGGATTCTTTTCCTAAAAAGGCAGCGTTAATCTTTACAAGATTATCTTCTGCATCACATCCTTCAATGCTTGACCTCTCCACGCTTATAATGAAAAAGTATGATTATGTAATGACAATCTCTCTCAAAACTGAGGAAGCTACAATAGCTTTTTGGGGTAGCCAACTAAAAGAGGTTGAAACGATTGGACCACACAGAATAGAATATTTTTATAATCTTGATATCTCATCCAAGATTTCAGAAGTGGATGAAAAACAGAGGGAAAGAGAAAAAATTCACGAGACTTTGACAGAAAAAGAGGAAAGGGCTTTGCTTGTTGATGTGTGGCCAAAAAGTTTGTCTGAGCTTGACAGACACCTTTTAGAAGAGCTTGAGAGCCTGTGTAAGACTGCAGGGGTTAAAGTTGTTGACAAGGTGGTACAAGTAAGAAGGAGCATAGACCCTGCGTATTTTATAGGAAGAGGTAAAGCAGAAGAGATACTTTCAATCTGCCAGCAAAAAGACATTGACGTTGTGATATTCAACAGAGAACTTTCGCCTGCTCAGATAAAAAACTTGGAAGAGCTTCTTTTGAGAAAAGTGATAGACAGAACTGATGTTATACTTGACATATTTGCAAGGCGTGCAAGGACCAAAGAAGGAAAACTTCAGGTAGAACTTGCACAGCTTTTGACTCTGCTTCCGCGCCTGCGTGGGACTGGAGTGCTACTTTCAAGGCTTGGTGGCGGAATTGGGACAAGAGGGCCAGGTGAGACCAAGCTTGAGATTGACAGAAGACATATCCAGCGCAGGATTGAAGAGATAAAAAAAGAGCTTGAAAAGATGAAAAAAAGCAGGGAAGTACAGAGAAAAAGCAGAATAGAGAACCAGGTGCCGGTGGTGTCAATAGTTGGTTACACAAACGCGGGCAAGTCTACTCTCATGAACAGAATCTCAAAAGCAGATGTTCTGGTAGAAGACAAACTATTTGCAACACTTGATACTACAACAAGAAGGGTGTACCACAAAGGCAAAGAATTTTTGCTCACTGATACTGTTGGGTTTATAAGAAACTTGCCGCATCATCTTGTTGAGGCGTTTTCCTCAACATTAGAAGAGGTCAAGTACTCAAACCTTATACTGAACGTTGTGGATATATCTGACCCGTATTATTATGACCACATAAAAGTATCTGAGGATTTGCTAAAACAGCTTGGAGCAGAAAATATCCCTCTTATAAGGGTTTATAACAAGATAGATAAAGTGGACCTTTCAAGTGTTGATGTGTTTGACAATGTACCTCATGTTTTTATCTCTGCTCAGGATGGCAGAGGTATTGATACTTTACTTGATATGATTGTTGAGAGGATTTAATTATATGAAATTTGTTGAATATGGTGAATAAAGAGGGTATTATTAAAGTAGGGGGAAATTTTTATTAAAATAAAAGAAAGGGGTTGTCCGCATTGCTAATCCGTAATTGTGCTGGTGGAGTTGTGTTCTACCAGGGAAAAATCTTTATCATGAAGAACGAGAAGGGCGAATGGGTGTTTCCAAAAGGTGTTATAAGGAACGGCGAGATTGCACCCGAAGTTGCGGTAAGAAGGGTCAAGGAAGAAGTTGGGATTGATGCTTCAATTCTCTCCACAGCAGGTCAAACAAGTTATGAGTTCTATTCTGTCACACGTCAGAGACCAGTTTGTAACAAGATTATATGGTATATCATGGAAGCAAAGTCTCCCGAGTTTTTGAAAGAAAACAAGGAAGAGAACGTTTTTGATGCCGGATATTTTGACATTGAAGAGGCTATCCAGAAGATTACTTACAGCCAAGACAAGGCTCTGGCATCCTGTGCGTATGAACAGTACAAACAGCTTGTGAATATTTAAATCAGCATTTATAATATATATGATGCAAAGTTTTGACGGGCTGTCATTGAATTTAACATAAAATGACAGCCCTTTTTGATATGAAAATAGCTATATGATTAATTACGGCAAAGGAGATTAAAATAAAAAATGGGATTTAAAACCATTGCTCAAAATGTCCGAGTAGAATTTGTTGAAAAAAAGTCAAGGTTCATTGCATCGGTTTTCAGGGTAGAAAATCAGCATGAGGTTAATACCTTCCTTGACCAGGTCAGAAAAGAGTTTTATGATGCAACACACAACGTGTATGCCTATACATATGGTATTGAATATCCTGTACAGAAATATTCGGATGATGGTGAGCCTCAGGGGACAGCCGGGCTTCCTGTCATGGAGGTAATAAGAAAGAGCAATGTTTCAAATGTGCTAATTGTAGTAACCCGATATTTTGGCGGAATTCTGCTGGGCGCGTCAGGACTTGTCAGGGCGTATACACAGGCAGCAAGCCTCGGGCTTGAAAAAGCAGGTATTTTGGAGTATCATGAGTGTGAAGAGGTTTTACTTAGTGTAGAATATTCTGATTTTGAGAAGATTAAATGGCTTGCTTCAAGGTTTAATACAAAGATAGAAAAGATTGAATATTCGCAAGTTGTAGATTTGTTGCTGGCAATCAAAAAAGAAGAGGTGGATGAGTTTATAAAGAGCGTTTCAGATATTACATCCGGCAACTTCCTGGCTGACAAAAAAGGGATAGTTTTAAGAGCAATTTAGGAAAAAGGATGTGTTTGTACTGTGAACAAGAAAGAGAATGTGTGTAAATACCTTTTTACAAATCCACTTTATTTTGTCCAGAACATTTCGCTTCTTAACAATTTTGTAGCAGGAATTGTAGTGTTTTTGATATATATTACACTTTTTACAATCTATGTTTACCTTCAGATTAGAAAAGGGTATGAAATAATGCCAGGAGAAGCAGGTCTTGTATTTTTTACCGACAGAATAAAATCCGATTTAGAGAATTTAAGACTGGCAAGGCTTATTATTACCCTTTTTTCAAACCAAATTTTTAAGCTTTTTATGCTGGTAATCATAGTCTTCTTAGCAGCTTCCATTGCTACAAGAAAAAGAGCTAATTTTTCACAAGTAATAACCACACTGACAGTATCGTACCTTCTTCCGTCATATACATTTTTGATAGGTATTATCTTCTGGTTTTTACCAATTGGCTATGCAGTTTTTAAAGTGTCAGAGATGTTTTTCTTGATATCCGTTTATGAAGCACTTTCAAAGGGTTTCGGAATAACAAGAGCAAAGGCCTTGGCAGTAGTATTTGTGATTGTGCTTTTCTACTGTTTGCTTTATATATATTCGCCTTCAGTCTTTCTTACGCCTTTTCTGATATAAAAGGATAAAGTAGCTAATTAGAAAGTATCCTGATAAAAACAGAATAATAAAAACTTGCATTGAACTTATGTTCAGATAAATGAGTATGGTAAATATAAGCAGGCACACAACTGCAAATTGGAATGTGAGAAAGATTATCCTTTTTTCAAGAACAAATTCAAACTCAAGCCTTGATATCTTTTCAATCATTATGATGCATGAAATAAGGGCAAATATATTTGAAATCCAGATATAAGGGATTTCACTTTTAAAAAGTAATATAGCTGGAATATAGGCTATCAATCTTGCTACTGTCAGTACTGTATTTAAAATAAAATTAAAATTGACCTTATCAAGTGCATTAAGTAAACTTGAAAGTACAACAGAAAGATAATAAAATGCTATTGCAGGGGCAATGTGCTTAAGATACACTCCTGCTTGAGGGTTTTTGTATAGCAAATTACAAATCTGTACAGGAAAAAGTAAAAATATGCATGTTGCTGGCAATGAAATAGCAATGGTAAGTAAAAGAAAAGAGTTTATTCGAGAGTTTAGGGTTTTTGTACAAACCTTTGTTTCGGAAATGGTAGGAATTATTATGATGGATAGTGAATTTATTATTACAAGTGGCAAGGTTTGCTGCTGGGAAGCTCATGCCATTTATTATTCCATAAATGGAGATTGCTTTGGTTTTTGTATTACCGATGCTTTCAAACATTTTGGGAATTATCATATTTTCAAGTGATTGAAAAATCATTCCAAGGACACTGGCTGTGGCAAGCGGCACAGATACTTTGAATATATTAGAGGAAATCTGCACAATCTCAAAAAGCTTAATCGAAAATCGAATATTTTTGTATTTGAGCTTGTATGATATCCAAAGGAAACTCAGACTTGAAAGTTCTCCTATAAGAATTCCTAAGAAAGACAAAAATAGCTTTGTGTCAAGCGAAGATGACTTTGCTACTGTCAAAAAAATAGGACAGGTGACAGAAAGTCTGACAATATTTTCAAACACCTCTGCCAAGGCAGGGGGAGTAGGATTTTGAATGCCATAAAAAAAGCCTTTCAAAATAGCTGACTGGGTGACAACCACGATACACACAATAAGAGGGTAGACTATGTGTTTAAGATGTGGAGTAGAAAATACAATATCACAGAAAAATGGGTTTAATGTCAAAAACAATATGAAAATTATAACGCTCCAGAAAAAGAGTATCCTGCTCATCACAAAGACAACTTTTTCTTTTAGCCCAGCTGAATAGCAGTTTTCAGCAATATATTTTGAAATGGCTGTCAAAATCCCACCGCTTGATATGCTGTAGAATAGATAATAAAGAGTCATGCCAAATGTATAAAGTCCCATGCCAACAGAACCAATTCTGCGCGATATGAATACTCTATAAAAGAAAAATAGGCTATATGTTAATATATTACAAAGTGTAAGTATTACGATTTGCTTTAAAATCTTTTTATTCATCTTTCTTTCATCACAAGCTAATCTTTGTTCATTATTAAATCTTATGTACCAATTTCATTTGACATTAGCTTTAAATCTAATTTATAATTCCATATTGAGCACAATAGCAGTTTAAAAAGTAGGGGGAAGTAAGAATATGGCTGGACATTCAAAGTGGGCGAATATAAAACACAAAAAAGAAAAGACAGACGCACAGAAAGGGAAACTTTTTACAAAACTTGGTAGAGAGCTTATGGTTGTAGCAAAGATGTACGGCCCTGACCCTGAGACAAACCCGAAGCTCAGGGATGTAATCGCAAAAGCTAAGGCAAACAACATGCCCATGGATAAGATAATGGGGTTTATAAAGAGGGCAGCTGGTGAGATTGACACAACAGGGTACGAAGACATTACGTACGAGGGCTATGGACCTGGTGGAGTTGCAGTTATTGTTGAGGCAATGACAAACAACAGAAATAGAACTGCAGGTGAACTTAGACACATTTTTGACAAAAATGGTGGAAATCTTGGTCAAACAGGCTGTGTTTCATGGATGTTCAGCAGAAAAGGTGTCATAGTTATTGAAAAAGAAAGTTTTCCAAATGAAGACTTTGTGATGGAAAAGGCGTTAGAGTATGGTGCTGAGGATTTTACCTCAGAAAATGGTATATATGAAATAATTACATCACCTGAGGATTTTTCAAAGGTCAGAGAAGGTCTTGAGAAGGAAGGTTTTACATTTATAAGAGCTCAGATAGAGATGATTCCTCAGACAACTGTAAAGCTTTCAAGTGAAGATGCCCAGAAAATGAGAAGACTTATTGACATGCTTGAAGATAACGATGATGTAAAAGAGGTTTATCACAACTGGGAAGAAGATGAAGAGTAAACTTTATGTATAGCAGTGGGTTTGGCAGGGAATAATAGTAAAAAAAGTTTGAGTACTAATGGGGGCTACAAGAAAATGAAACTGTATTTTAAAACTGCCACGCTCACTGCTATTATTATTTTCCTGTTTATAGTGTCGTTTGCAGTGGGGTTTACTATAACATTAGAAAGAGGAAAAGTAAAGTCCGAAAAGGATATAAAAGGTAAGAATGTAACACAGATTGCATATATAAACAAGGATATAGAAGGCAGAATAGCTGATAATACTTTGTTTGTTGTAAGAAAATATTTTAAAGGATGTGGACACGTCATCGAAGAGAAAAAGTTAGTACCAAAAGAATATGTAGGGATGTCAAAACAGGACTTTAAAAATATGTTTGCAGAATGGGAAATAGATGCATTTAGCTCTAAGTATGTGGTGATAAGCCGAGTATTTGACGGCTTTTGTCCCAACCATTTTATAATTTCTATAAAAGACGGAAGAGTAGCTATATTTTATTCGCAACCTGTAGATGGTGATACTCTAAAGCTCATTACTCCAATTAGTATTGAGAACTTACCAGAACAAGAGGTCAATGATTTAAAAAAAGGAATCGTGGTCAACTCGTTTGAAGATGCAATAAAGATAATTGAGGATTTTGGAAGTTAAAAAATTTTATGTAACACAGTTTACCCATAAATTCATATTATGTTAATGGAAGAAGACATAATATGAATTATGGGAGGTAAGAAGGTATGTCAGAAGAACTGGATTTGAGGTATGAAGGTCACGAACATCACTACCACGACATCTGTGAACACATGAAAAGATATTTAGGAGAAACAGTTACAGTGTTCACAGAAAGCGGAGGAGAAAGCGGACAGGGATTTACAGGTGTTTTGGCACTTGTCACACCAAGGTTTATAAGGCTTATTGTAACTATAGGGACACCACCAGATGACCCCTTCTGGTACAGAGGCTATGACTCAAGAGAAGAGTTTGGAGAACATCATCGAAGAGAAAGATGTTGCCCGCCACGCAGAAGATTTTGCGGCCTTGGTTCAATAGTTGACATTCCATGCAGAAAGATAGTTGCATTTGTTCACAATGCTGTATAAAAAAGTCTTGAGAGGCTGGCACAATTAAAACTGCCAGCCTTTATTTTACATAATTAATAAGCTTTCCAATCCCCTCAATTTCAACTTCAACAATATCTCCTTTTTTCATACTTCCAATGCCAGAAGGTGTTCCTGTAATTATCACATCAAAAGGTTTTAAAGTCATTATAGAGCTTATATAACTTACAAGCTCCTGCACGGTGAAGATGAAATTGCTTGTATTGGAATTTTGAACAAGTTTGCCGTTAAGATAAGTTTTGATTGGACTGTTGTTTGGGTCAATTTCATCTGTTATAATAGGACCAAGTGGCAAAAAAGTATCAAAAGATTTTGCTACAGTCCACTGACCGTTTTTGGGCTGCAAATCTCTTGCAGTTACATCATTTGCACATGTATAGCCGAGTATGTACTCATCTGCCTCTTGTGGTTTTACATTGCGACACTCTTTTTTTATAACCACCGCAAGCTCTCCTTCATAGTCCACCTGGCTACTCATGTGCTGCGGATAAATTATACTGTCGTTGTGACCAATCACACATGTCGGAGGTTTTAGGAACAGCACGGGACTTTCTGGAAGTTCAAGTCCAAGTTCTTTCGCATGGTCTTTGTAGTTAAGACCCACACATACAATCTTTGAAGGCTTGACAGGCGGCAAAATTTTCAACTCCTCTATGGGATAAGATTGGTCGCTTATTTTAAGTGGGTCAAGACTTTTCAAAACCTTCACTGAGCTACCTTCAACAAGTCCGAAAAATGTTTTGTTTGCATAAAAAAATCTTCCAAGCTTCATCTGCCTTTAGCACCTCTCAATAGTGTGAAATATAACTTAGTTAAGATTATATAATATCATGCCCAAAAACACAAATAATAAATTGCAAGTAGCCTATTGTAAACTTTCATTTTGGATGATATAATAAGATTGTTAAATTTTAAACGAAATTTGGACTTTGGGTGATTAAAGGTCTACTATTTTGGGTATTAATTAAAATAGTATTTTTAGAGGATTATAATTTGGGAAGTTTTAAAATATGATTTTACAGGTGGTGATTTAATTGCCAAAGGTTCTTCGAGCTGATAACATGAACAAGTGCCTTGGATGCTTTACATGTATGCTTACATGTGCAGCGGTGAACCATAACAATCACAACCTTGCAAAAAGCTCAATAAAAGTTAAGACAAGAGGAGGACTTCAGAGCAAGTTCGCAGCAACAATTTGTGTTGCGTGCAAAGAGCCAGCGTGTGCAGAGGCTTGTCCTACAAATGCGCTTGTAAAAAGGCCTGGTGGCGGTGTTAAGCTAATCGAAGAAAAATGTATTGCATGCGAAAAGTGTGTAGCAGCATGCGTAGTTGGCTCAATTCACATGGACTATGACAGGAAAATTCCAATTGTTTGCAAGCACTGTGGAGCATGTGTGAGAATGTGTCCACACAATTGTCTTTCAATGGAAGAGGTGAGTGAGTAAGATGATAGGCAAAGACTTTATAAGAGTGCTTTATATAGACCTTACAAACAAAAAAGCAGACATTCAAGAAAGGAAGGATCTTTATAAATACTTAGGCGGAGCAGGTGTTGCAGCAAAGCTTTTAGAGGAAAATATGAAAAAAGGTGTTGACCCTTTGCATGAAAGCCAGCCGATCATCATTTCAATCGGGCCTCTTTCAACAATCTTTCCTGTTGTGACAAAAGCTGTAGCAACCTTTATTTCACCTCACACAGGCGAATATGGTGAAAGCCATGCAGGTGGAAGACTTGCAATGGCTATAAGAAATGCAGGATATGATGCAATAGTTATAACAGGAAAAGCTCAAAAGCCCACATACCTTGTCATTACAGATAAAAATATTGAATTTAAAGATGCAAGAGCTATGTGGGGACTTGACATAGAAGAGACAGGAAGGGTTATAAGAGAAAGAGAGCCAGGTCCAGGAAAAAGAAGCATAATCAGAATTGGCAAGGCAGGGGAAAACCTTGTAACATACTCTTGTGTCAATGTTGACACCTACAGGCATTTTGGAAGGCTTGGGATTGGTGCGGTCTTTGGCAGCAAGAACCTCAAAGCTATGATGATAATGGGAGAAGAGGACTTGCCAATTGCCAACCTTAAAGAGTACTTTAAGACTTATCAGGAGATATACAAAAAAGTTACACAGACAGATGCGATGGCCAAGTATCACGAGCTTGGAACACCTATGAATATCAAAGTGCTAAATAGCATAAGTTCTCTTCCAACTAAGAATTTACTTCAGTCTACATTTGAGCATGCGGACGATATCTCAGGTGAGACTTTTGCAGAAAAGAATCTAATAAGAAAGGTTTCATGTGTCGGCTGTCCCATTGGATGCATCCATATAGGACAGTTCAGACGCGAGTTTGACAAGGGATATGAGTATGAGTCCATTTCTGTCTCTTATGACCATGAACTTATATACGCACTTGGAAGCCTTTTGGGGATAAAGACAACAGACGAGGTTTTGCAGATTATAGAAGAGGTTGAACTTGCAGGACTTGATGCTATAACAACAGGTGTTGTATTGGCATGGGCAACAGAAGCACTCAAAAAAGGGCTTATCTCAAGAGAAGACACTCTTGCTGACTTTGAGTTTGGCAACACCATGGAGTATGTTAAAGCAATTGATAATATTGCAGAAAGAGTCAACGAGTTTTACTACACAATTGGCAAAGGTTTGAAAGAAGCTGTGAAAAAATATGGTGGAGAAGAATTTGCACTTTTGTATGGTGGAAATGAGATGGCAGGATATCATACAGGCTATGCATTTGCGCTTGGTCAAACAGTTGGTGCAAGGCATTCTCATTTAGACAATGCAGGTTACTCTTATGACCAGAGTGCAAAAGAATTAAAAGATGATGAAATAATAGATTATGTAATTAATGAAGAAAAAGAAAGGGCAGTGCTCACATCACTATGCATATGTCTGTTTGCCCGAAAGGTGTATGACAGGCCAACCATCTTGAAAGCGTTAAATGCCGTTGGTATAGACTGGACAGACGATGACCTCACACGACTTGCGAATGACGTATTTTTCACAAAACTGAAAATCAAAAAAGAGCTTGGATATTCACTTGAAAATTATAAGTTTCCAAAGAGAATATTTGAAACACCGACAATGTGGGGTAAGATGGATGAAGAGAGGTTAAATAGGCTTTTGAAAATGTATATCGAGAGGGTGGAAAAGGAATATGAAGATTGGAGTAGAGGTAAATAGTTTTTTTGGAAGGTACGGCAGCAAAATAGGGAAAATGGAAGTTGAGATTGACCCGAACACAAATGTAGAAAAGCTTCTTGAAAACTTAAACATTCCAAAAGACAAGGTTGGGTTTGTGATTGTCAATCAAAAAAGAGTTGACTTTGACTATGTATTGTCGGAAAATGATAGTGTGTATATAACTCCATTTGCAACTGGAGGCTAATTTGAGTATGCAAAAAAGATATTTAAAAAACTTGAGTGCCTTGACAGAAGAAGGGCAAAGAAAACTTCTTTCAACAACAGTTGCAGTTGTTGGAGTGGGTGGAATAGGTGGTTTTTTGATTGAAGGACTTGCGCGGCTTGGTGTGAAAAAGATTATAGCAGTTGATATGGACTATTTTGATGAGACAAACTTAAACAGGCAGATAATTTCTAATGTAAACAACCTTGGAAAGTACAAAGTATTTGAAGCAGAGAAAAGAGTAAAAGAGATAAACCCTGCCGTTTCTTTTGAACCTATAAAGGAAAAGGCTTATTTAGAAAATCTTGATATATTTTTGATGGAAGCAAGTTATATATTTGATGCAACTGACAATATAGAAATAAGAAAGAGCCTTTCAAAGTTTGCACAAAAAATGGGGAAAATATTAATTCACGGCGGGTGTGCTGGCTGGTACGCCCAGATTGCCATCATCACAAAAGACACACCCGGGATAGAAAAGCTTTTGGGAGAGACAAATATTGAAGGTGCTGAAAAAGACCTTGGCAACCCAATTTTTGCACCAATGCTGACAGCAGCTTTAGAACTTTCTGAGTTTTGTAAGCTGATATCAGCTCAAGGTGAGAACTTAATCGGAAAGTGCATGGTTGTAAATCTTTTGACAAATGAATACAGAGTTTTTGAGTTTTAGAATCTTTCCGAGCCATAGCAGCCTAAAAAGAGGATGGTTTCCTCTTCATGGTGCTGTGGCCGATAGGGTGCAGATTTGGGAAACCACTGCGCCTCCCGCTTTGGAAAGGAAAGATTCTTCTAAAATTTAGCTTTAGAAGGATACTCTTTCCTATTTCAAGTTTCAAAGCGGGGGAGTATCCTTTTTTGTTTTTATAACATAAAAATTTTACGGAAAGGGAGGAAAAGCGCATGAAAACACAAAGATATTTAAAAATTGTCGTTGCATTTTTTGTTTTGATTTGTGTGTTTGGAGTTAGTATTTTCTCTGGGACTGCTTCTGTTAAAACTTACAAGATAGCTACAACTACAAGTATATATGACTCTGGTTTTTTGGATTTTGTTACACCTACATTTGAAAAGAGAAATAATATGAAGTTCAATTTCATTTCAGTGGGAAGCGGTCAGGCGGTGAAAATTTTCAAAAATGGTGACGCTGATGGGATAATAATACATGAAAAGTCGTTTTTGAATGAGCTTAAAAAAGAGAAGCTGATAAATGGTTATACTGCGTTTGTTTCGAACTACTTTATACTTGTTGGGCCAAAAGATAAAAAAGATTTATTTAAAAAGGTAAAAAGTGTTCAAGAAGCTTTTGCACTGATAAGAAAAAATAACTTTAAATTTGTCTCGCGTGCAGACAACTCGGCAACTTATATAAGAGAGCTTGAGATATGGAAGTTAGCAAAGGTTCAGCCAGATTTTGGAGGCTATATAAAGTCAGGGCAGGGTATGGGAATGAGTCTAAATCTTGCAAATGAAAAGAAAGCTTTTATTCTCACAGATGAAGCAACCTTTTACAAGATGAAAGATAAATTAGATAGTTTGGATGTAGTTTATCAAAATCCAAGCGAGCAAGTGCTTACAAATATTTATTACTTTGCTTACTCACCTAAAAAAGCGGAGCTTTCTAAATTTGCTTCTTACTTAAAAAGCAAGGAATTTAAAAATCTTGTAAGTTCTTTTAACCAAAAATTCTTCAAAAAAGAAATCTACAGAATAGTAAAATGAGCGGTCAAGAGGTATCAAGATGCTGGCAAATGTAGTTCTTTCAACCCTGGTTGTATGTATTCCTTCGACATTCTTGGCAGTTTTGATAGGTGTTCCTGCAGGGTATTTTCTCAAAGTCAAAAGGTTTAAATACAGGAAAGTGCTAATTAGAATAGTTTATACTCTATCTGGGCTACCACCTGTGCTTGCAGGACTGCTTATATATATACTTCTTTCCAGAAAAGGTCCTCTTGGCTTTTTGGACATACTTTTTACCAAATGGGCTATGATAATTACCCAGGTAATATTAATTGTTCCTATAGTGATGCTTTATACCCTGTCTGGACTTAAAAACATAGATAGGGTTCTTGAAAACTTGGATTATTTGAGTGTGAAAGGACGCAAGAGATATACAGCCATTGTGAGGGAATATTCAAAAGAGATAATATATGCTATTGTTTTAGGGCTTTCAAGAGCAATCTCAGAGGTTGGTGGAGTTTTGATAGTGGGAGGTAACATAGAGGGAAGCACACGGATTTTGACAACAGCCATAATTTTTGAAATTACTAAAGGTGAGTTTTCAAACGCTCTTATGCTCGGGCTAGTGCTGCTTGCCATCTCATTTACTTTTAATACAATTTTGCAAATATTGCAGGGTGATGTCTTTGATTGAAGTGGTAAATGTAAAAAAGAGTTTTGAAAACAGAGAATTGTTTGAGTGCAAAAATCTCACATTCGAAAAGAGGGGGCTTTATATTATAAAAGGACCAAACGGTTGCGGGAAGACCACATTTTTGAAAATGCTGTTTGGAAAAGACAAAGAATATTCAGGGCGGATACACAATCTGTTTAAGAAAAACATTATGCTTCCGCAGCAGCCATATTTTTTTAAAGGGTCTGTTGAATATAATCTTGCACTTGCTCTTTCGCATGAGAAGTTAAAGACTTCCCAGCAGGTTTTAAAGATGTTTGGTGTTCCTATTAAAGCCAACATAAATCAGCTCTCAGCTGGGCAAAGACAGCTGGTAAGTTTCTTAAGAGCGTTTTATGTACCTTCTGATGTACTTTTTTTAGATGAGCCTGATTCTTTTCTTGACAAAGATGTAAAAGAGTTTGTGTACAAACTTATAGAAGATGAAGCACAAAAAAGGTGTATAATAGTTGTAACACATCATCAAGGTGCAGCTTTGAAGGGCAATGTGATACGTTTTGAAAATGGTCAGATTATTAAAGAAGGGGAGCTCTACAGATGAAGATATTAAAAACGTATTTTGAGGTTTTTGAGATACTCAAAAATGAGTTTTGTGATTTTAATCTTGAGTCAGAAAAGGTTTCTATCCAAGAAGCAGTTTTTAGAATTGTAGCTCAAGACATTGTATCAGGAATAGATGTTCCTCACTTTGATAAATCAACAGTTGATGGGTATGCCTTGAGGTGTGAAGAGACATTTGAAGCAAATGATGAAAATCCGGCAGTGTTTGAAATAGTGGGTGAGGTGAAAACGGGTGAGGTACCAGACCTTCAAATACAAAAAGGACAGGCTGCAAGGATATTCACAGGAGGGTATTTACCGCAAAATGTAAATAGCATTGTGATGCTTGAAAATACCATTGAAGAGGATGGAAAACTCTATGTTTTCAAGCCAGCAAAGCCTGGCGAGAATATACTTAGAAAAGGTGAGGATATAAAAAAAGATAGCATTGTCATCAAGAAATATCAAAAACTTGAGCCTGCTCAAATTGGTGTGCTGGCTGCAATAGGGAAAAAGGATGTGGAGGTTTTTAAAAAAATAAGAGTGGGTATCATCTCAACCGGAGATGAGATAATATCGCAGGATGAAAAACTCGATAGCGCAAAGATTTATGATGTGAACTCATTTACTCTGTACACATCATGCTACAAGGAATATGCTCTTCCAAAAATGTACGGGATTGTAAAAGATGATTTTGAAGCTTTAAAAGATGCTCTCTTTAAAGCTTTGCAGGAAAATGACATTGTTCTTATTTCAGGTGGAAGTTCTGTTGGCACATACGACAACACTTTAAAGGCTATTGAGAGCCTAAAAGATTCCAAGGTGCTTGTTGACGGTGTTTCAATAAAACCTGGCAAGCCAACAATAATAGCAAAGGTTGGAACAAGGGCAGTTTTTGGACTTCCTGGCCATCCTGTGTCTTGCCTTTTTATATTCAACTTTTTTGTTAAAAGGCTCATTGACATCATATTACATCAGCAGGACACTTCAAGAAAAGTTCTTGCTAAGATGAAGACAAGCATCGCAACTTCATCCGGCAGAACAGAGTTTGTATTTGTAAAGCTTCATTTTGGTGATGAGATTTTAGCTGAGCCTCTTTATGGAAAATCAGGTTCGATAAATCTTTTGAATAATGCAAGTGGATATATAAGAGTTGATGCAACAAAGACCGGTATCAAGGCAGGAGATATTGTTGAGGTGATATTGATATGAAAGATTATCATTTTTCTGCTGTGCTTCCCCAGCATGCAAGAGCTTGTATCCAGGAAATTCTAAAGAAATATCTGGTATTAGAAGAAGAAGAGATTTCATTGTATGATGCGAAAAATAGATTTGTTGCAGAGGATTACAAAGCTATTCACACATCTCCACCTGCAGATGTTGCTGCAATGGATGGATATGCTGTGATGGCTGAAGAGACATTTGACGCGTATGATACAAATCCAAAATATCTTGAAAATTTCAAAACTGTCCAAACAGGGGAAAGTGTTGAGAATTTCAATGCGGTTATTCCTTTTGAAGATGTCCAAGTTGAAGGCGGTAAAATAAAAATTTTTCAAAGCTACTATCCGCGTCAAAACGTTCGTTCACAGGGCGAGGATATAAAAGAAGGTGAGATGATAATCAAAAAAGGTGAGCTTTTAACATTTTTTGACAAGGTATATTTAAAAGCTGGTGGTTGGCTTGAAGTCAGGGTTTACAAAATGCCAAAAGTTGCTTTTGTGCCAACTGGGGATGAGCTTGTTGATAGAATTGAAAAAGTTGGACAGCTTGTTGAGTTCAATTCGGTGATTTTTAGTGAACTTCTTTCCCAGTATGGCTTTGAAATTACCATTTTTAGACCGGTTGCCAACAATTTAAATGTTCTTAAAGAAACTTTGAAAAAACTTTTAGACGAGTTTGATATTGTGTTTGTAAATGCTGGGTCATCTAAAGGTGACAAGGATTTGACACATGAGGCAATTCAAAGTCTTGGTAAAGTCACTGTCCATGGTATAGCTATAAAGCCTGGAAAGCCAACAGTCATAGGTGAGGTAAATGGAAAGCTTGTAATGGGACTTCCTGGTTTTCCTGTCTCCATGTTTTTTGTTCTCAAAGAGATTTTTTTAAAGGCTTTCTTTGAGGCATATTTGCTAAATCCAAAAGAAAAAAGCTACTTTGCTGTACTGGAAAGAAGGATTGGGTCGGACGTTGGAGCTGAAGAGTATATAAGAGTACAGGTTGAAAACAAGGATGGCAAAAACCACGCAAGAGTTTTAAAAAGAGGAGCAAGCGTGATTTCAAGCCTGAAGCGGGCAGATGGATATATAGTTGTGCCAGTAAATGTGGATGTTGTGGAAGAAGGAAGTTTGGTTGAGGTAAAGATGATTTGAAAAAGGTGATGAAAATGTTTGATGGTTTTTCAAGGAAAATAGACTATTTAAGACTTTCGGTGACTGATAGATGCAACTTTTTTTGCATGTATTGCCGAACAAAGGATTTATGCTCTGAAAGCTCAAGTCAGCTATCAGAAGAAGAGATATTTAGAATAATCTCTGCATTTAAAAAGCTTGGGATACAAAAGCTTCGTATCACTGGCGGTGAACCTTTTTTGCGAGATGACATCTTTGGGATAATTGAGTTTGCAAACAAGATTGGTATAGAAAATATAAATATAACAACAAATGGTTGGTTAGATAGCGAAAAGATTAAAAAGATTATTAAAAGTCCGCTCAAATCAATAAATATTTCTCTTGATACATTAGATAGAGAAAAATACAAGTTTGTAACGGGAATTGACGGCTTGGATAAGGTTTTAGAGACTATAGAAGAGCTCAAAGAACACAAAAAAGTGAAGATAAACACTGTGCTCATTCGCTCTGTGAACCTTGATGAGATAAAAGATTTGATTTCCTTTGCAAAAAAGAATAATATTATTATTCGCTTTATTGAACTTATGCCAATTGGCGTTGCCAACCAAATCTTTAAAGACGAATTTGTGAGCAAAGATGATGTTATTAAAAGGTTTAAAAGGATAAAAGAAATAGGGACAGAGGAAGTTTCGGCTGCTAAATATTACTATATTGAAGATTTCGACTACACGGTAGGATTTATAAGCTCTGTGTCAGACCATTTTTGCAAAACGTGTAATAAAGTCAGGGTCTCATCAACTGGCGTGCTTTACAACTGCCTGTTTGATAAAACTGGCTTGAGTTTAAGAGATTTTCTGAATGATGAAGCTCTCCTGCTCAAAAAGATAGAGGATTTTGTCAAAAAGAAAAAGTTGATAAGAAGCTTAGAATCAGATATGCCGATGTTCAGAATAGGAGGGTAGTGTTAATATGGAATTTACACATTTTGATAAAGATGGCCTTCCCAAGATGGTAGATATTACGTCAAAAGAACCAAGTTTTAGGGTTGCAAGAGCAAGCGGGAAGATCTTTGTAGGAAAGGATGTTATTGAAGCAATTGAAAATGGGCTTTTACCAAAAGGGGATGTGTTTGCAACTGCCAAGATTGCAGCTATAAATGCTGCTAAAAAGACATCCGAACTGATACCTCTTTGCCACAACATATTTTTGTCTTTTGTTGATGTTTCGTATAAGATAAACAGAGAAGAAGGGTACATTGAAGCGGTATCAGAAGTAAAAACTGAGGCAAAAACAGGTGCTGAGATGGAAGCAATCACAGCCGTTGTCATTTTTTTAGAGACAGTGTATGACATGTGCAAAGCGGTAAAAAAAGATATGGTAATTACTGATATAAGGCTTATAGAAAAATCTGGAGGGAAATCTGGACATTACATTTTTGAGAGTGAAAATAAAACTGCAAAGGTTGTGTCAATCAACATCAGCAGACAAAAAGGGACTCCAAAAGAACCAGTAAGTGAAGCCATTTTGATTGAAGACTATGGGATTGAAGGAGATGCCCATGCAGGGTCTTCTCATCGTCAGGTAAGTCTTCTTGATATCTCAAGCATAAAGAAGATGCAGCAGTACGGTTTCAAAGGCCTTTGTTTTGGAAAGTTTGCAGAGAACATTACAACAGAAAATTTGGATTTTCAAAAAATTTCACTTGGGACAAAACTTAAAATAGGAGATGATGTGTTACTTGAAATAAGCCAAATAGGGAAAAAGTGTCACGGCAGTGGCTGCGAAATTGCAAAGTCTGTTGGGGTTTGCATAATGCCAAAAGAGGGTCTTTTTGCAAAAGTATTAAAAGGTGGTAAAGTTAAAGTGGGAGATAATATTGAGATTCTAAATGAATAAGAAAATTTTTTTTAATTAGCTTTTGCTTCCGCATTCTTTTTCATTTTCTAAAAGAATATTTAGGCCATGCTCTAAAATTGGCAAAACTGCTTCAAGGCACTCTTTTACTGCTTTTGGCGAACCTGGAAGATTTATTATCAAACTGTTTTTATATATTCCTGACACTGCACGGGAAAGGTAGCTTCTCTTGTTTATCTTTCCCGTTTCATATCTTATAAGCTCTGAAATGCCTGGTGTTTGTTTTTCAACAATTTCAAGTGTTGCCTCAGGTGTCACATCTCTTGTGTAAAATCCTGTTCCACCAGTTGTCAAGATTAGATTTGCTCCGCTTTCTTGTGCCTGGACTATGGCTTCTTTTATCATTTCCTTTTCATCGGGAACAATCTTATAAAATACATTTGTAAAACCCTGGGCTGATAATATATCAATTATTACTTTTGCACTCAAATCGTCTCTTTCTCCTCTTGATGCTTTGTCTGAACATGTAATTACTGCGAATGTGAAAGACATCTATTTCATCTCCTTTCTGCAGAGCTTGTGCACAAATTTTTCGGTTAGCATTTCAAACTGGGCATGAATTTGTTATAATTATATAAGATATTTTCTTGTATTAAAAGAGGGAAAATTCAATGATTGAGCTTAAAGAAGTGCCACAGGAAAAACAACAAGAGGTCAAAAACTTTTGTAATCTAAACAATGTACCTTTTGATGAAGCTGCAATTTCTCACATTGTGTTGGATAGTAGCAACATACTTGGAGTTTCCCAGCTCAAAGTTGAAAATGGCATAGCTGAAATCTTGAGCATCTTTGTAAAGGAAGAATTTAGGAACATGGGATTTGGTGATGGGCTTTTAAAAATGCAGATTAATTACTGCTATAGAAATTCAATAAGTTTTATTAAAGTAAAAAAGGGCCTCAATGATAACTTTTTCAAAAGAGCTAGTTTTGTAGAAAAAGGAGATTATCTTGTTTTAGATGTTCAGGCATTTTATGCCAATCTTAAATGTCAGCAATAAAATTTGTAGAAAGAGGGTAAGAGATGCAGCTTGATTATGAATGGTTTAAAAAAAAGATTTGGGAGTATGTAGGGATAAATCTTTCGTATTATAAAGAAAAACAAATGAAAAGAAGAATTGAGTCGCTCATGAAAAAAAACGGGTTTGAAACTTTTGCAGATTATTATAATGCGTTGACAAAGGACCAGAAACTTTTCAACGAGTTTATAAATTATTTGACAATCAACGTCTCAGAGTTTTACAGAAACCCTCAACAGTGGGAGATACTCGAAAAAGAAATCATGCCGTATATACTAAAGAGGACAAAGAGACCCAAGATATGGTCTGCTGCCTGTTCCACAGGTGAAGAACCATATTCAATCGTAATGCTTTTGACAAGATTTTTCCCTTTGAGTGAGATAAAAATTTTAGCAACCGATATTGACGATGATGCTATAAGAAAAGCAAAAGAAGGAGTATATATGAAAAAGAGCTTAGAAGGACTGCCTCAGGAATTTGTAAGAAGGTTTTTTAGAGAAAATGGAGAATTATATTACATAAGTGATGAGATAAAAAGATGTGTTGAGTTCAAACACCATGACCTTTTAAAAGACCCATATCCAAAGGATATGGACCTGATTGTATGCCGCAATGTCTTAATATACTTTACTGAAGAAGCAAAGGATATGGTCTACAGAAGTTTTAACAAGTCGCTTGTCATGAACGGTATTTTGTTTGTAGGTTCAACCGAACAGATAATAATGCCCCAAAAATATGGGTTAAAACCCATAAAAACCTTCTTTTATGAAAAGGTGATGAATATTTGAGTACGAGGAAAATTACATACGCAGGTATGATGGCGGCACTGACAATAATCTTTTTGATATTTGCTTCAATCTTGCCACGAGCAAATAGCATATTTTATATACTTTGCTCTGTAAGTATCATGATAATGGTTTGGCTCTTTGGAATTAAAGAGGGATTTTTAGTATATATTGCAAGTTCTTTGTTAGGGATATTTTTAATTCCTAACAAGCTTGTAGCAATGGTTTATATTTTAATTTTTGGTCTATATCCTATAATAAAGGCTTTATGTGAAAAAGGCTTTCCCATTTATGTAGAGTTTTTTTTAAAGCTTTTGTATTACAACCTTGCGTTAATTATTTTATATTTTATGTTCAAACTAATTATAAAAGAGATTCCGCATTTCAAATATGGAATACTTCTTACAGTTATTTCTTCAGAAGTTATTTTTATTCTGTATGATTATCTTCTTACGCTGATTTTACAAAAACTAAAGAGCCTCAAAATCTTTGGAGGGACTAACCATGGCTGAACTTATGATAAAAGACGCGCTTTCGTTTTTGGTAGCATTTGTCCTTGTAACCATCATCACACCGTATGTGCAGAAAAAATCTATTGAGCTGGGGTTTGTAGACAGACCCAATCCCCGAAAAATTCATTCAACACCTATACCGGTGACAGGCGGTATAGCTCTCTTTTTAGCTTTTTTCATATCCCAGTTTTTGATAAGAGGTTTTAGCAAGGAATTTTTAGGATTTTTTATTGCTTCATGTTTGATTTTAGCAATAGGTCTTTTAGATGACTGGTATAAATCACAAGGGAAAGAACTGAGTGCCCTGCCAAAATTCATTGTTCAGATTTTAGCATGTTCAATAGTATTCTTTATGGGAATACAGATTGAAGGGATTACAAATCCTTTTACACATAAATTCATAAGCTTTCCTGTTTGGTTCCAGTATATAGCAACAGTTATTTGGCTTTTTGGAGTGACGACTGTTATAAACTTTATTGATGGTATAGACGGACTTGCAGCTGGTATTACCACAATTTCCGGGACAACCCTGTTTTTTGTTGCACTGATGAATCTGAGCATAATATCAACCGCAAGGGTTTCAACATATATGGCAGCAGCTTTAGTGGGTGTGTCTTCTGCGTTTTTGATATTCAACCGTCATCCCGCTAAAATCTTTATGGGCGACAGTGGTGCCACTTTTTTAGGGTTTGTGCTTGGGACAATTGCTGTGGAAGGAACATTTAAGGTGGCAACGGTAGTGTCGTTGATAGTACCCATTTTGACGTTGGGTCTTCCTATTTTTGATAACCTTTTTGTCATATTCAAGAGAATCAAAGAAGGCAAGCCTATTTATCAGGCTGACAGAAGCCAGGTGCATTTTAGGCTTTTGGAAGCAGGTTTGAATCAGAAACAGACAGTCTTGTTTTTATATCTTGTGAGTATTTGTTTTTCATTGACATCGCTGATTATCATGCTTCTTGCCAGAAGATAAGATATCAAAGATTTTTTTAAGTTCTTTTTCTTGTTCTAAGCCACCCAAAGATTAAATATTCTTCTTAATATGAAAGATTAACATAACTTTTTGAAAGGGTGGTTTAGAATGAGAAAAAGAATTATTTTTTTTTGCTGTGCTTTCTTTTTTAATCTTCTTGGCAGGTTGCAGCTGGGAAAGTCTATCTTCCACCTCACAGGAAAGTACTTACGCTAACAAGACCTCTCAAATGGACGATAGTATCAAATTTGAGGCTGTGGAAAGTGATGTTTATTTTTATCAACAAACTGGACAAAGTGAGAATCTTGCAAGTATTAAAACTATTTTTTGCGATAAAAATCACAATTTGGTGTTGACAGAAGTTTTCTCAACCAAGACACTTGATGTTGCAAAAAAAGGGCTTGAACTTACTATTTTTTCTGCTTCTCGACAGCACACTCTCAGAAGTTTTGGGCTTTTTTGTATCTTTCCTGACAGTGTGAAGATAAACTTCTTGAAAATTGAAAAAAACGCTGCAACCATCGACTTGAATAGCGAGTTTTACAAACAAAAGTATTTAGATTTTTACATCAGGGCAATAACTTTTTACTTGACATCGTTTGAAAATATAGATAGAGTATATTTTTACAATGAAGGGAAAAGTTATACAAACAAAGCCTTTGAGCGAAAAAAGGCAGGACAGGTTATAATTTTTGTTCCTCAGAAAGTTTTATCAGAGGTTTTTCTTGTTCCTAAGTGGATAGATATTCCAGAGAAATTCAAAAGTATTCCCATGACATTTGCACAAAAAAGTTTAATCAATAGTCTTAGCTATAGATTTTCTAAGTTAAATGGGTTAAAATTGAATAATGTAAAGTTAAAAGAAAATACTTTGTATATTGACCTGTCAAAAGAGCTTTTGAACCTCAAAGGAAGTAGCGAGGTAGATATCATTATTTCTTCAATATGCTTTACTGCAAGGGAAATAGATAGAACACTTAAATTTTTAAAACTATCAGTAGATGGAAAAGAACCTTATCTTGACCAGTACGACTTGAAAGAAAATATAGATATGGACCAGTTCAAGCTTAACAGTTTAAAAATAAGATTGTAAAAGGAAAGGAGCAAAAAGATAATGAGACAAGACCAGAGAGCTTACGATGAACTTCGACCAATAAAAATAACACGAAACTTCATCAAATATGCAGAAGGTTCGTGCCTTATCGAAATGGGAAACACAAAAGTGATTGTCACAGCAACGATTGACGACAAGGTGCCACCGTTTAAAAAGGGAAGTGGGGAAGGGTGGATAACAGCTGAATACTCAATGCTACCCCGTGCAACCCAGCAGAGAAATGTAAGAGATATAAATAAACTGAGGCTCAGTGGAAGAAGTCACGAAATTCAAAGACTTATCGGCAGAGCGCTCAGAGCTGGTATAAACTTTAAAGCGCTTGGAGAAAGGGTAATAATCATAGACTGCGATGTAATTCAGGCAGACGGTGGAACACGCACAGCTTCCATCACTGGCGGGTTTATTGCCATGTTTGATGCGTGCAAAAAGCTTTACGATGAAAAGATAATTGAAAACTTTCCTATAACAGACTTTGTTGCGGCTGTATCTGTGGGAATTTGCGACGGTGTTGAAATGCTTGACCTTTGCTTTGAAGAAGACTCTAAAGCTGCAGTTGACATGAATCTTGTCATGAACGATAAAGGTGAGTTTATTGAGATACAGGGAACTGCTGAAGGGGCTCCATTTTCATGGGAGCAGTTCCAGAGACTTTTAGAGCTTGGAAAGCAAGGTATACAAAAGATAATAGAAGTACAGAAAGAAGTTTTGGGTGAGGATTGCGAGCTTGTTGGGAGTGTGCCGAAAGATGAGAAAACTTCTCGTTGCGACCAAGAATGAGGGAAAAGCAAGAGAGATAAAACAGCTCATTGGAAATTATTTTGACGACGTGGTTACACTAAACGATTTTGATGGCAATATAAACATCATAGAAGATGGCAGCACGTTTGAAGAGAATGCTCTAAAAAAGGCAAAGACTGTGTATTCACTTTACAGGCAGCCCACACTTGCTGATGATTCTGGGCTTGAGGTGGATGCTTTAGGTGGAAGGCCGGGTGTGATGTCTGCAAGGTATGCAGGAGAGAGAGCCACAGATGAGGATAGAATAAAAAAGCTTTTGGATGAGCTAAAAGATGTGCCAGAAGACAAAAGAGGTGCGCAGTTTGTATGTGTTCTTGTCTTTATTGACCAGCAAGGTAGGATATATCAGACAAAAGGTATTTGCCGTGGCAAAATTGCATTTGAACCAAGAGGTGAAAATGGTTTTGGTTATGACCCTGTGTTTGTACCTGATGGATTTGACAAGACATTTGCAGAGCTTGACAGCCAAATAAAGAATCAAATATCTCACAGAGCAAAGGCTTTTGAAAACTTAAAAAAGATTCTGGGTGAGATTTACAATGAAGGTACTTGTGATAAGTGATACACATGGGATTGTATATGATGCAGAGAGAATTATAAAAAAGTACGAAAAGAATGTTCAGATGTGCATTCACCTTGGAGATTTGGTAAAAGATGCAATTTATCTACAAAGCAGGTTTCCCAATCTCAAATTTGAGATTGTAAGGGGCAACAATGACTTTACAAAGGATTTTCCGGCTGAGAAGATAATTGAGCTTGGCGGCAAAAAAATACTCATTACCCATGGGCATATGTACTCTGTGAAGTCAACATATGACCTTATTGTAAATCATGCAAAAGCGTTTAGAGTGGATGCCTGCTTTTTTGGTCATACTCATCAGCAGGAGGAGTTTTATTCAGACAGCATCCTCTTTTTAAATCCGGGAAGTTTAGCTTTTTCAAGGGATGGTTCAAGGTCGTTTGCAATAGCAGAAGTTACTCCTTACGGGGTTGTAGCATATTTGGAAAAGGTGTGAAAGAAATTGGTAATAGCACAAGGTGAGCTTGTGAATATCAGAGAGGTTAGGTGGGGAGACTTAAAATATCTTCAAAAATGGGCAAATGACCCAGAAGTTGCCTACTGGGCAAGAGCAGAAACAAATATTTCAAATGTTACTATAGGTGAGTTTAGAAGATGGTATTACAGACGTTCATCCTCTTCTGTTAAAAGATTTATTATAGAAACAAAGGAAACAAAAAAACCTATTGGTTCTATTTCCTATAGAGATTATGATTCTGTCAACAAGGTGGTAGTTCTTGGCATACATATTGGAGAAAAGAACTACTGGGGAAAAGGATTTGGCACCGATGCAATTAAAGCGTTTGTGAAATATCTTTTTGATACCCTTGATATCAATAGAATAGAACTTGATACTTTCGATGAGAATGTAAGGGCAATTAAAGCATATCAAAAATGTGGATTTAAGATTGAAGGTATTTTGAGAGAGGCAAGGTTTATTGAGGGAAGATTTCACGATGTTATTATTATGGGAATGACAAGAAAAGATTATTTAAAAATAGCAAACAAAACTCAAATGTGATATAATAAAAACAAACACAAAATAACCAAAACAGAATAAAGAGGACAAAAATGAAAAGTATAAATTGCATCGGTGCTGATTTTGGTGCGTCAAACGGGAGGGTTTTTGTTGGCAGGTTTGATGGGTCTGTTTTAGAGCTTTGTGAGGTGCACAGATTCGAAAACAATCCTGTGCGGCTTGGCAAAAGACTTTTTTGGGATTTTCTTTACCTCTTTAACAATCTTAAGATTGGAATTTATAAAGCTAAAAAGCAGTTTGGGAAAGTTACAAGCATAGGTGTTGACACTTGGGGTGTGGATTATGGTTTTGTAGACAAAGATGGAAATCTTATTTCAAATCCCTATCATTATCGCGACCTGAGAACAAAATCAGCTATCGAGGAAGTATCAAAGATTATACCGCTCAGTTATATTTATAACATAACCGGTATTCAGTTTATGAATTTCAACACCATCTTCCAGCTATACATAGACTACAAGACAAGACCTGAGATAATGAAAAATGCGTCTTCACTTTTGTTCATGCCAGACCTTTTTGCTTATTTTTTGACAGGTGAGAAGGTAAACGAATACACTATTGCTTCAACTTCTCAGCTTTTAGATGCCCACAAGAGAACATGGAGTTTTGATATCATTGAAAAACTTGGGTTTGAAAAAGATTTATTTAATGATATAATTTATCCAGGAAACATTTTAGGAAAGCTTTCAAAGGATGTTCAAGAAGAGCTTGAGGTGGAAAGTATACCTGTTATAGCAGTGGGAAGCCATGACACAGCTTCAGCTGTTGCAGCAGCACCATTTTCTGACGGAAAATGGACAGTTTATCTTAGCTGCGGTACGTGGTCGTTGATGGGTGTTGAACTTGAAAGCCCTTTAATAAACCAGAAAACATTTGAGAAAAACTTTACGAACGAAGGCGGGGTTGAGAACAAAATAAGGTTTTTGAAAAACATCACAGGACTTTGGATTATCCAGCAGCTGAAAAGCGCATGGAGCAAAAAGTTTGAAGAAGTAAATTACAATCTCATAAGTGAACTTGCACAAAAATCTGATTTTGATTACGCAATCGACCCTGACAGTGAACAGTTTTTAGCGCCTGTTGATATTATTTCGGAGATAAAGAACTTCTGCAAAATACACTTTGGAAAAGAACCACAAACGCTTGGCGACATTGCAAGAGCAGCTTACAATGGAATTGTCAAAAAGTACCAAAACACAGTTGAAGAGATAGAAAACTTAACAGGGCTTAAAATTTCTACAATAAATATGGTTGGTGGAGGCATTAGAGATAAGTATCTTTGCGAGCTTACAGCAAAGTTTACGCAAAGAGATGTTGTGGCAGGACCTGTCGAGGCAACAGTGCTTGGCAATATTCTTATGCAACTTATAGCTTTGGGTGAGATTAGAAATCTGCAGGAAGGAAGAGAGCTTCTCAAAAAGAGCATACAGTTTGAATACTACAAAGGGAGGTAAGAGGAAAGGTGCTTGCGATTGAGCGAAGACAAAAGATTATGGCGATGTTGAATGAAAACAAAAGCGTGCTTGTCCCTGAACTTGCAAAACTTTTCAATGTTACAGAAGAGACAATAAGGCGTGACCTTGAAAAGCTTGAAAAAGAAGGACTTTTGAAAAGAACGTATGGCGGGGCAGTATTGGTTGAGAACTACAATGTTGATATTCCTTTTGAGTTTAGAAATGTTACAAACATAGAGGGTAAAAAGCAGATAGCACTGAGCTTGATAAAATATATTGAAGACGGCGATACTCTTGTGATGGATTCGAGCACATCTGCGCTTCAGGTTGCAAAGCTTTTAAAAACAAAAAAGAAAATTACTGTCATTACAAACTCAGAGCAGATAATCAATGAGCTAAAAGTTTTTGAAGACACAATAAAGGTTATCTCAACTGGAGGAACGCTCAGAAACAAATCTTTGTCGCTTGTTGGACCGATAGCTGAACAGACTTTGCGGTCTTTAAATGCAAACAAAGCAATAATATCCTGTAAAGGTTTTGATATTGAGAAAGGATTTACAGAGTCGAACGAGCTTGAAGCTCAGGTCAAAAAGCTCATGATTGAGATAGCAGATAAAGTCTACATGATAGCAGACCACACAAAGATGAACAAGACAGCTTTAGTGAACATTGCAACACTTGACGATGTTGATTTCATCTTCACAGACAAGATACTGCCGCCAAGCCAGGAAAATGCAATCAGAGAGAAAAATGTGGAGATTGTATATTGCTAAAAAAGGGGCCAACAGCCCCTTTTTTTATATCTTTTTTGTTGACGAAAAAAGAATGTCGTAAAAGTTCGGGAAAGAGATTGATGCACACTCTGCATCCAAAATGGTACTCTCGCCCTCGACTGCACACGCCATGATAGATGCTGCCATTGCTATTCTGTGGTCTTTATACGAGTTTACAACTGCACTTTTGAGTTTTTCCCTTGAGCCTATTATCTCAAGTCCGTCTTCAAGTTCATAGCAATCAGCACCGAAACTTTTTAGCATCTGAACTGTTGTCTTTATCCTATCACTCTCTTTTACTCTCAGCTCAGAAGCGTTATCGATTGTGGTTTTACCTTCGGCAAATGCCGCTGCAACTGCCAAAATAGGTATTTCGTCTATAATGCGGGGAATATCATTTTTGTCAACCTTTATACCTTTTAGGTTGCTGCTTCTTGCAATTATTTTTCCCACAAGCTCTCCATTTCTATTTTCTACATCTTCAATTCTAATATCAGCACCCATCTGTTTTAGCACATCAATTATACCTGTTCTTGTTGGGTTTAAAATGCAGTTTTCAATTACCACTGAGCTACCTTCACATATCAGTGCAAGAACAATAAAAAATGCTGCAGATGATATATCTGATGGAATTTTTATCTTTATACTGGAAACTTGACTTGGCAGTATCTCTACTGTATATACTCCATCTTCTTCCCAGCTTTTTATATTTGCTCCCGCATGTTTTAACATCAGTTCTGTGTGGTCTCTTGATTTAGGACTTTCTTTTATGACGCTTTTACCTTCAGCTCTTAAAGACGCAAAAATCAATGCAGATTTTACCTGCGCACTTGGAATAGGTAAGGTATATTCAATCGGTTTTAATTTTTTACTGCCTTTTACCTTAATAGGCAGGAAATCTTCTTTTTCTAAGAACTCAAACTCAGCTCCCATTTGAGAAAGAGGCAGAGTGACCCTTTTCATTGGTCTTTTTTTAAGGGAGCTGTCACCTGTCAAAATGGATTCAAATTCCTGGGTTGATAAAATTCCAAGAAGAAGTCTTGTGGTTGTTCCTGAATTTTGACAGTCTAATATCTGTTTTGGAGCACTAAGAGCAAAGCCATTTCCTTTAACAATTATTTTGTCATTTCGAATTTCTATGTCAGTGCCAAGATTTTTAAAACAATTGATGGTTGCCAAGCAATCATCCGAAAAGAGAAAGTTTTCTATCTCTGTCACACCTTTTGCCAAGCTTCCAATCATGATACTTCTGTGGGATATTGACTTGTCAGAAGGAACAGCTACATTTGAGTTTATTTTTCTTCTTCCGTCTATCTTAACATTCACTTTCCATCACTCACAATCTTATCTCTAATTAATTTTGCTTTTTCAAAATAAGAGTAAATTTCATCATAGTTTTCACTTTGCAAACTTAATTTGAAGTTTTTCAGAAGTTCAATATAAGCCTCAATAAGTTCAAGCAACACGTTCTTGTTGGAGATTGATATATCTGTCCACATTTTTGGACTGGAGGAGGAGATACGGGTTATATCTTTAAACCCTCCTCCGGCAAATTTGCAATATATCTCGCTACTACTTAACATATTCACAAGCCCTGCAGACACAACATGAGGAAGATGTGAGATAACACCTGTTATTTTGTCGTGAAGTTCAAAGTCAATCTCCTCAACCTTGCAACCTATTGATTGCAAAAGATTCTTAAGCTTTTCAATATCCTCTTTTCTATTCATCCCAGTTGGAGTTATGAAGTAGTATGCACCATTAAAGAGTGCATCAAATGAATATTCATAGCCTATCTTTTCAGTGCCTGCCATGGGATGTCCACCGATGAAATTGGTAATTTTATGTTCGATGGAATACTTGCAAATCTGAGTTTTTGTACTTCCAACATCTGTTATGATTCCATTTTTGATTTTTGACGATAGTTTGCTAAGAATGGGTATACTTTCTAATACAGGAACGCATATAAAACTAAAGGCATACTCATCCTCTGCCTCATCTAAATCCTCAATCTTCTCTTTTACAATACCTTCACAAATAGCCTTTTCAACTGCACTTTTGTTTACATCGTAAGCATGAATTTCATACCCGCATTTTCTAAAAGCTTTTGCAAGTGAACCGCCAATGAGACCAAGCCCTGCTATAAGTATTCTTTCCCTCACCATTTCCTCTATACACTCTTTCCAATTGATTTTGCTATTAAAGATATCTCTTTTACAAGTTTGTCAAACTCCTCAGGTGTGATTGACTGAGGCCCGTCAGATAGAGCCTTTTGCGGGTTTGGATGGACCTCAATCATAAGCCCATCAGCCCCAGCTGCAATTGCCGCTTTTGAAAGTGCTGGAACATACTTTGCTTTCCCTGCTGCATGGCTCGGGTCAACTATTATTGGAAGATGACTTTTTTCTTTTACAACAGGGATTGCTGAAATGTCCAAAGTGTTTCTTGTTGCTGTCTCAAATGTCCTTATTCCTCTTTCGCACAGAATAACATTTGGATTTCCTTCGCTCAATATATATTCAGCAGCATTCAGCCACTCTTCAATTGTTGCTGCAAGGCCTCTTTTGAGAAGAACAGGCTTGTCTTGTCTTCCCACATATTTTAGTAAATTAAAATTTTGCATATTTCTTGCACCAATTTGGAAAATATCTACATAGTCATACGCTCTGTCAACAGCACTTTCGCTTATTACCTCTGTTATAACTAAAAGGTCATACTTTTGTGCAGCTTCTTTTAAGATTTTCAATCCTTCTTCCTCAAGGCCCTGGAAAGAATATGGAGATGTTCTTGGCTTGTAAGCTCCGCCACGCAGAATCTTCGCACCGCTTCTTTTAATCTTTTCTGCAACTTCAAACATCTGCTGATAACTTTCAATTGCACAAGGACCACCAATGAGCGTGACTGAATCTCCGCCAATCTCCACATCTTTGATTTTTATAACTGTAGGTTCAGGTTTGAATGTTCTGCTTGCAAGTTTGTAGCTCTCAAGGATTGGTATTATTCTGTCAACACCTGGTAAAAGTTCAACAGGGACATCAGACAGAATTCTCTCATCGCCAATAACGCCAATTACAGTTCTTTCAACGCCCTGTGAAATGTGGGGCCGCAGGCCCAGTGATGTGATAAGCTTTACAACCTCTTCAATATCTGACTCTTTACAGTCCTTTTTCATTACAATAATCATATTCATCGCCTCCATACTACCATTTTTTATTTTACTACAGTTTGTATCCGTTCTACCATTCTTCAAATTTTCTTTTTCTATAGAATTTCTTTCAAAGCCTTTATGAATCCCATGTTATCACCTTCCTGACCAGTTGTAACTCTCAGATATGTTGGCATACCGAATATATCACCTGGTCTTACAATTATGCCTTTTAAAAGTAGTTTTTTAAACACTTCAACAGCATCCTTCTTTACATCTACCATGACAAAATTTCCATATGACTTTATATAAGGAAGCCCCATTTCTTCAAAGCTTTTATAGAAAAATTCAAGAGACTTTTTGTTGAGATCTTTCGCCTTTTTTACATGATCTTCATCGTCAAGGGCAACAGAAGCTGCAATCTGTGCCAAGTGATTTACATTAAAAGGTGGTCTTATTCTGTTTAATTTTTCAATGATTTCCTCTGATGCTATTGCATACCCAATTCTTAAAGCGGCAAGACCATAGATTTTTGAGAATGTCTGAAGAACAATGAGGTTTTCAAATTCATTGAGCCACACTAAAGCATCTGGGTATTCCGGATCATCAATGTATTCTTTATATGCCTGGTCAACAACAACTGCAATGTGTGATGGTACTGACTTTATAAAGTCGTATAACTCCTTTCTTTTAACAATTGTACCGGTCGGATTGTTTGGATTGCAAATCCATATTACCTTTGTTCTTTCATTTATATTGTTGTAGAAAGCTTGCAAATCATGGGTAAAATCTTTTAATGGAAGTTCAATTGGCACACCGCCCATCACTTTTGTGACTGTTTCGTATCGTGGAAAAGAAGGTTTTGCCATTATTGCATTGTCACCTGGATTTATGAACACAGCTGCAATAAATTGAGTGATTTCATCAGAACCTGCTCCCAGAAGTATCTGCGATGATTTTACACCTAGCTTTTTTGAAAGCTTGAGTTTTAATTCTGTGCAATTACCATCCGGGTAAATACCAAGTTCATATAAGTTTTGCATCAAAACTTTTTTCACGTTTTCTGAGGGTCCTAAGGGATTTTCATTTGAAGCAAGTTTTATTACCTTTTCAAGGCCAAGTTCTCTTTTCACCTCAGAAATAGGTTTGCCAGGGATATAGGGTGAAATTGTATTTATTACTTCTCTGAACAAATTAGCACACTCCTAACTTGCGATTTTCAATAATTTTATTATTAACTCTTAGGACTTGTCAAGAAAAAAGTAATGAATAAAAAAACAATATTGAGTTAGCTTAGCAAAAATGTTTGTAAATTAGTTATAAATTTGTAAATTAGTTATAAATTTTTAGATTCATCAGGGATCAAAAAAGTCAATTTTGCGGGGGAAAAATATAAAATTTTTCAGGGTTACATTTCTACAATTTATAGTTATAATTTATTTCAGATTCACAATTTTTAAAGTCTTTTTGCTTGTAGAAATGTCAAAATTTACAGTGAGGAGGGTTTGAGATGTCAAAAAAATTAAAATCATTTGCGTGGTTTGTCTGTTTTGTGTTCATTTTTTCCAGCCTTGTTACCCTGCCAATTTTAAAGTCTGATTCTGTGAAAGCGGCTTCAAGCAGTCAGCAGGTAAAAGTATTGACATTTTTCTATGGCGATTCAAATGCAGATCCCCATCCAGACCTTTTTGGTACTCCTATTGGTAAAGAAATTACAAAGCTCACTGGTGTAAAACTCAAAATCGAATACTTAGCAGGACAGGATGAGGCAACAAAGATTGGTCTTATGTTGGCATCTGGTGATTTACCAGATTTGATTCATGGACATCAGGAACATGGAAAATTAATTGAAGCGGGTGTTTTGGTACCACTTGATAACTATATTCAGAAATATGGAAAGTATTGTAAACAAATTTACAGTGAAAAAGATCTTAAGAGGTTAAGACAAAAAGATGGAAAGATTTATTTCTTATCACCATACAGGAATGAATTAACACCAGATCTCAAACCTGATGGATTTTGGCTACCAATTGATCTTCTCGAAAAAGCTAAGTATCCAAAGGTAAGGTATTGGGAAGAGTATCAACAGCTCATTAGAGATTATGTAAAGAATAACCCAATAATAGAAGGAAAGCCAACCATTGGATACACATTTATTACTGAGAGCTGGAGATTCTTTACATTAGAAAATCCGCCTTCATATTTGATGGGGTATCAAAATGATGGTGATGTAATTGTTGATCAAAAGACATATACGGCAAAAGTATATTCAACAATGGAAGGTTCAAAGAGATATTACAAAGATTTAAATAAGATGTGGAAAGAAGGACTTATCGACAAAGAAGTATTTGTTCAAAACTATGACACATATCTTTCTAAGATTGCTCAGGGTAGAGTTGTAGGATTCTATGACCAATGGTGGCAATTTGGTTATGATGCAGAGGCTTCTTTGAGAAACGCAAAGAAATACAATAGAATGCATGTATCCTTCCCGGTTGTTTACAAAGGTGTACAAAGAGCAAGGTATGTTATGATTCAGCCAATTGGTGCAAGAGATGGTATTAGCATAACAAAGAAATGTAAAGACCCTGTCACAGCATTTAAATTCCTTGATAAATTATGCTCTTTGGAAGCTCAAAAACTTATGTACTGGGGAATAAAAGGTGTTGATTATAGTGTTGATAAAAATGGGAAAATGTATCTAACAGATAAACAGAAAAAACAGAGAGAAGATCCTGTTTACAGAAAGAAACAAGGGATTGGATACTGGTGGGTATTTCCACATGCATATATGAAGTTGCAGGATGGAAATTACAGAGAGCCAGGATTTGACCCAGAGTATGTATATAAAAACTTCTCACCGGCTGAAAAGAAAGTTCTCGACGCTTATAAAGCGAAGTATTTCTTACAACCTCCGTTTACAGATCCGCCGCTTGAAACACCTTATGGGTTTGCATGGGAAATCAATATTCCTTCTGATAAGCCACAAGTAACCATTGCACAACAGAAAATGAGTGAAGTAAGAAGAAAATACTTGCCACAGCTTGTAATGGCTAAAACGGACGCTGACTTTGAAAGAATATGGAAAGAATTTGTTCAAGCTTTTGAAAAGACAAATTACAAAGTGTATGAGCAGTTCAAGACAGAAATGATTCGCTGGAGAGTAAAGAATTGGAACTAAACTTGGAGTAAATTGTGATATATTTTATAGGGAAGACCTCCTATTTTAGAGGTCTTCCCTATAAATTTTTGTAGTATAAAAATAATACCAACAAAGGAGGAGGGCTCTTGTGGACTTATCTAAATTTGATGTAAAAAAATTCTGGGAAGAAAATGATTTTTGTCGGTTGAATTTTGACAAAAAGACAATGATTCCTATACACTTTTGGCTTGACGACCATTTTTTGTTTGAGCTGGTTGGTCCTTTTTCAACAGTTGATTATTACTCTGACAAATCATACAGGCTTCAAATTCATAAAAAAGCTAATGATATTTTGGAAAAAGAGCTTGGAAGAAAGTTTTATTCAGAAGAAGAGCTTGACCCTCCAGAGCCAACAAGATTTGAGGTTATAATGGGTTCAAAGGTTGTGATATCAGAAGGTGGAACGCCTTGGCTTGAGCCGGCAATTGGAAGTTTAGATGAGGTAAAAAGTTTTATAGAAAAGATGGAGAAGATTGATGTAAAAAGAGTGGTTACACCTGAACTTTTGAAGGAAAAAGAAGATTACGAGAATCTAACTGGCAAGAAACTAAGATGGGGACATATGACAAGAGGACCTGCTACAATTGCAACAAGTTTATTAGGGACAACAAATCTTTGTATGCTACTAATGGATGAACCAGAGCTTATGGATAAGTTTTTTAAAATATTAAAGGAAAAACTTGTGGAGTATATAAAAAATTTAAGAGGTTATTGTGAAGTTGAATATAACGGAATTGCGATTAATGATGATAACTGCTTTTTGTTTTCTCCCAAGCTTTATGAAAGGTACTGTGCACCTATCTTGGAGAGTTTATTTAAAAACTTTCCGCCAATAAAAAAGGATACGCGCTATCAACATTCAGATAGCGATATGCAGCACCTAATTCCTATTTTAAATGAACCTGGAGTAAACAGCGTTAATTTTGGACCTGAAATACACCCTGCCACGATAAGAAAGCTTATGCCACAAGCGTTGATTTATGGCCATATGCCACCATTTGTATTAAAAAGCTAAAGTGCAGAGGAAATTAATGAATACTTAAGAGAGATATGCAAATTTTAAAAGAAGATGGAAATTTTATCGAGACACCTGCGGGTTCTATTGCTTCAGGTACTCCTCTTGAAAATATCAAAATATACATGTTGGCTGTTCAAGAATTTGGGAAAATATAGTTTTTTGACATATCAATTTTATGGGGGAAATATGTTAGATTTTAAGGGTTGTTTTTATCTAAATACTATGTAAAATGAACAGTAGAGGATGATAATTGTTCATCCTAAATAAAAAATTCAGGAGGGGAGGCGTGCAAATTTGAAATTTGTAAGAAAAATTTCTGCTGCTTTAGTAGTTATCTTTGTGATTTCAGTTTTGCTAAGTGGGATTGTACCTGTATCTTCCCAGAGGGTTGAAGGTGCATCAAAAAAGGTTGTAACATTTACAATGTTTAGTGCAGATGCAACAGTACAATATCACCCAGATATCTTTAGCACTGCTATTGGTCAGGAAATCACTAAAAAGACGGGTGTGAGACTTAAAATCGAACACTTTGTAGGAATGGACCAGGCAACAAAAATATCACTTATGCTTGCATCTGGAGATTTACCAGACCTTGTTTACGGTAGCGGTGAACACAAACAGTTTATTCAGAACAAAGCTCTAGTTCCGCTTGAAAATTACATTCAAAAATATGGTCAGTGGACAAAGAAGGCTTATTCATCAGCTGACTTAAAAAAATTGCGCCAGGCAGATGGACACATTTACTTCTTGAGCTACACAAGAGGAGAAGTTTCACCGAGCTCAATGGGCGAAGGTTTATATGTAATGATTGACATGTTACAAAAGAATAATTGGCCAAGGTTAAAGTACTGGGAAGATTTGGTGCCAATGATAAGAAACTATGTCAAGAAATATCCAAAGTATAAAGGTATGCCTGTAATAGGTATGTCAGCAATTACAGAAGGTGCAAGATTTTATGTTATTCAAGACCCCGCAACAGGTTTGAATGGTTTGGTTGCAGATACTGTACAAGTTGACCCCAAGACATATAAAGCAAGTTATGACCCTGCGGGAATAGGAATGTATAAAGCATACAAGGCGCTAAATGCTCTGTGGAATGAAGGTCTTTTTGATAAAGAAGCTTTTGTTCAAACATATGACCAATGGGCAGCGAAAGTTGCTCAAGGTAGAGTTGTAACAAGCTGGGGAAGGTCATGGCATTTTAACACTGCATTCAATACCTTAAGAAAGAACAATGAAGACGATAGAATCCTTGTTCCGTTTGGTATTGTATTCAAAGGAGTTAAAAAATCAAGATATGTCATGCTTCAGTCAATCGGAACTCGAGATGGAGTAAGTATTACTAAGAAATGTAAAGACCCCGTAAAAGCGTTCCAGTTCTTAGATCAACTTCTAAATCCTGAAGTACAGAAACTTATGTTCTGGGGCATTAAAGGAAGAGATTATCTTGTTGATAAGAACGGCAGGATGTACAGAACTCAAGCTATGATTGACAAAGCAAGAGACTCTGTTTATCAGAAACAGGAAGGGCTTGGCTACTGGAACATCTATCCGAGATGGCAGCTAAAACTTCCAGATGGAAACTATGTAAAACCTGAACTTGATCCGGATATTGCATATATGCAATGGGCACCTGCACAGAAAAAAGTTCTTGATGCTTATAAAGCAAAAACCTTTGTTGAGCCGCCATTTGCAGATGAACCTGAATCACCGCCTTGGGGATATGCTTGGGAAATCAATGTTCCACCTGAAAAACAAAAAGAGATTCAAGTACCTCTCAATATTGCAAACGATCTTGCAAGAAAATATATACCAATGCTTATAATGGCTCCAAAGGGCAAATATGATGAGGTATGGAATAAGTACAAGGCAGAAGTCAGAGCAAAGATAAATACAAAGCCAATTGAAGAATTTTACACAAAAGAAATGAGACAGAGGATGGAAGATTGGTATGGAATTAAAGTTAAATAATTTCAAGTTTTATGGGGAAGAGGGCTGATTTTCCCTCTTCCCTAATTATAAGCTTTTTGTGTTTTGTTGTTTTTTAGACTGGGTAATTAACTAATAAAAAGGTTTTTTAAAGTTTTAAAAGGAGGTAATCACATTGGATGCAGTATATTATAGAGAATCTAATAAAACCTTTTGGCAAAAAGTAAAGGAACAAAAAGAATTAGTTTTGATGATATTTCCGTTTGTACTTTATGTTATACTGTTTCACTATATACCTCTTTGGTGGTGGATCATTGCATTTAAAGAATATAGGCCTTTCCAAGGTGTTTGGGGTTCAGAGTGGGTAGGACTGCAGCAATTTAAAGATTTGTTTAGTGATTTTGGTTTTTGGCTTGCAATGAGAAATACCCTGGTTATAAGCTTTTTGAAGCTTATTACATCTTTTGCAGCAGCTATTTTGCTTGCATTGATGCTCAATGAAGTAAAGAATATGTTATTTAAAAGAACTATTCAGACAATTTCATATCTTCCCCACTTTGTTTCTTGGGTTGTGGCGGCGAGCATAGTTATAAGTGTGCTTTCACCCGAGTCAGGTATACTCAATCAAATTTTAATGTCACTTAGGATAATAAAACAACCGATTGTTTGGATGGGCGAAGGACATTATTTCTGGTGGATATTGGCTCTCTCAAATGTTTGGAAGGAAACAGGATGGAATGCTATAGTATATTTAGCTGCAATGACAAGTATTGACCCAGAATTATATGATGCTGCAAGTGTGGATGGCTGTGGAAGACTACAAAAGATAAGATACGTGACACTGCCTGGCATTGCACCAACTATTAGTATGCTTTTAATTCTCAATGTTGGTTGGCTTTTAAATGCTGGTTTTGAACAGGTTCTTTTACTCAGAAATCCGCTTGTTCAAGATTATTCACAAATTCTTGACACATACGTTCTGGACTATGGTATTACAATGTACAGATATTCATATGCAACAGCTGCTGGTATGTTCAAGAGTGTTGTAAGTATTTTGCTTGTATTGTTTGCAAATAAGGTTGCTGCAAAATTAAATGCTTCAACAGTAGTGTAAAGTGGTATTTTGGACTATATGTAAACAGGAGGGAATATATGAGATGTTTAAGAAAAAAACAGCCGAGGATATAATTGTTGACTTGGTTGTTTATTTAAGTCTAATTTTTGTGGGTGTTGTAACTTTATATCCTTTTTTAAATGTTCTTGCAATTTCATTTAACGATGCTCTTGATACAGTACGTGGTGGGATTTATATCTGGCCAAGAAAGTGGACATTAAAAAACTATGAAATTATTGTTAGTAATCCGCAAATTTATAATGCTGCCTTTATATCTGTTGCAAGAACAGTTCTTGGTACAGTACTTGGCATAATTTGTACAATGTTTGTTGCTTATCCTCTTTCAAGAAAGGACTTTGTGCTGAGACGTCCTTTTTCTGCAATAATGGTTTTGACAATGTATTTTGGGGCTGGATTAATTCCAACATATTTGTTGTACAGGTCATTAGGTCTTTTAAACACATTTTGGGTTTATATTGTTCCGGCACTTTTGGGAATGTTTAACGTGGTTGTGGTAAGAAGTTATATAGAGTCACTTCCTTCAAGTTTAATTGAATCTGCTAAGATTGATGGTGCAAGCGAATTTAGAATTTTATGGCAAATAATATTTCCACTTACATTGCCAGCAGTTGCGACAATAGCACTATTTATAGGAGTTGGTCATTGGAATTCATGGTTTGACGTATATATCTTTAATTCACAAAGACCTGACCTGAGTACTCTTCAGTATGAGCTTCAAAAAATTCTGGCATCTGTGAGCATGCAGGTTGGAAGAAACCCTGATTATCAAATGGGTGCAATGGCAGAAACTCAGCAGGTTACTCCAAATTCGGTAAGAGCGAGCATGACAATTGTTGCAACAGCTCCGATTATTATGGTATATCCATTTTTGCAAAGGTATTTTGTAAAAGGTCTAACTCTTGGAAGTGTGAAAGGAGAGTAATTCAGATTGTTAAGGTGGGTGATATTCGCCCACTTTGATTTATTTTTTTATGACTGAATAATATAGTTAATAATTTTGTGTATTGTGATATAATTAAATTTAGGATATGAAACTTGTGGTGAACCAAGGTGTTTACAAGATTCTTTAAATTATCGAAAGATAAGCTTATTGATAAATTAGATAATCTTTCTGTCAGAAAAAAACTGTTGTTAGTGTATATTCTCTGTGTTTTGATACCGACAATAGTGAGTCATTTTATTTTTACCATCCTTATTGTAAAAAATCTTCAGCAACAAAAAATAAATCAGATAAAGAGTGCTTTTAATATCTTAAATGCAAATGTAAAAAGGGTTATTGATGAAACTATATTGTACTCAAATACCCTGTATACTGATGATTTACTTAACGATATACTTGATATCGATTACCATGGCATGGAAGATTTTTACTCAAACTATGTTCAGTATCTGAGAAATAGAATATATCAGGGTAGAAATGTATATTCCAATATTGCTCGCGTTACGATATATACAAACAATCCCACAATTTTGAACAGCGATGGTTATAGAAAATTGAATGTTCAAGAAGTAAAGGAATGGTATAGTAAAGTAATTAATAATCCGCAGGGAATAATTGTAATACCTACCAGTGACAATGGAGTAAATGGGGAAGAAGGATATGTTTCATTAATAAGAAATCTCAATCAATATGAGCAAAGAAGCACGTCAACAGGGAACAATAGCAAATACACCAAAATAGCTAAAATTGACATTTATCTTTCAAGCTTTTTTAATTCCATAAATTTTGAGGTATTTGGTGGGGAAATTTATTTGTTAGACAATTACAATAGAATAATTGCAGCCCATACATATAATAATTTAATCTTTACAAAGCCATTTGTAAAGTTTGAACAGGAAAGTTTTGTACCGAAAGGGTCTTATGTATTTGTAAATAATTTGGATATAACTCTTTTAAGTGGATGGAAACTGGTAGGAGTATTTTCGCGCTCATATATGATGGGAGAAATATACAGAGCTATAGAGTTTATATTACTTATTTCGCTTTTGAGCTTGATATTTGCAACCTTTTTAATAAGGCTTATAACCTATTCGCTGTCAAATAGATTAGAGCTTTTGGAAAGGCACATGAGAAAGGTTAAAAAACAGAGATTTGAGATTCTGACATGCAGGGAAGGGAACGATGAGATTGGCAGCCTAATCAGGGAATTTAACAATATGACAATAAGACTCAAGGAACTAATAGAGAAGGAAATGCTTTCTGAAATTCAAAAAAAGACACTTGAAGTAGAAAAGAAACAGGCAGAGATAAATGCTTTGCAAAGTCAAATAAATCCACATTTCCTTTTCAACACACTGGATTCTATAAGAATGCGTTCTGTTTTAAAGAACGAACTGGAAACAGCTGAGATAATCAAGTATCTAACAAGGACTTTAAGAAGGCTTATTTATTGGGGAAATGATATAACCACAGTTCAGGAAGAAATCAATTTTGTGGAAGATTTTTTGAAAATACAGCAATACAGATTTGGTGAAAAGTTGACATATGAAATTTTTGTAGAAGAAGATGCCAAGAACTGTTTAATTCCTAAGATGACAATTCAACCGCTTGTTGAAAATGCATGTATACATGGTATAGAGGAAAAAGAAGATAATGGCAGAGTAACGGTTAGGGTAAAAAAAGAGGGTATAAAGTTAATGATAGAAGTTGCTGACAACGGGATAGGGATGGACGAGAAAAAGCTTGAAGAGCTTTATGCTAATCTTAACAATCCATTATATGATAAAAGTATTGGACTTAAAAATGTTTACAGAAGATTAATGCTGTACTACAACGACAATGCTGAGTTTTATATTGAAAGTTCTATCAAGAAAGGTACAAAGGTTGTTATTAAACTTCCTTTAGAATTGCCAGCATTTGTTCATAGAATATAGTGAGGGTGTGTAACCATGATAAAGATTCTTTTGGTTGAAGATGAGATATTCATGAGAAAGGGTATAATTAAACTTATTGATTGGGAAAGACTTGGATTTGAAATTGCATATGAAGCGGGAAATGGTCAGGAAGCCCTTGATATTCTCAAAAGTGAGAAAGTAGATGTGATAATAACGGATATAAAAATGCCAGTAATGGATGGAATTGAGCTGATAAAAAGAGTCTCAGAGAAGTTTGAAAACAAGCCAGCAATAATAATTATCAGTGGGTACAATGAGTTTGAATTTGCAAAGGCAGCTATAAAGTATGGTGTAAATGATTATCTATTAAAACCTATAGATGAGAATGAGCTTATTCAAACCTTAGAGATGATAAAAATGAGGATATCAAGCGAAAAGGAAGACTATAAAAAGAAAGAATTATTTGAATATGTTAGAAGGAACTCAGCTTTTATAAAAGCTCTTGAGATACAAAATGATGATTATCTTGTAAGTAGTAGTGAAGATAGAGTGAAAAAATATCTTGGAATTTCAAAACAGGAAGCTTTTCAATATGAAGATGATTTGACCATTTATGAAAAATTAATGGAAACAGAAAAAAGTGTAAATACCAAGTATTCGGACAAAGGTATAGAGATTAAATGTTATTGGGATAGTTACTTTAACTTACTTTTTGTAGTAAACACCATTCAAGGGTATAAGAAAAATAGTTTAGTTAAACAGGTTTTTGACGAGATAAGAAGTCTATTAAATTTGCAGGCAATAATTGTGCAGGAGTATGTATCTAGCCAGAAGATACATACATTGTATAAACAGCTTTTGAGAAAATTCAACTTTGCCCAATTTTACGAAAAGAGTGGTGTCATTGAGGCATCAGAGATAGGGGAATTTGAACATTACCTTGAGGATAAAAAACTTTCAAAAGAGTTGATTAGACTAATCGAAGAAAAACGATTTGAAGATATAAATGTTAAAGTTTCAAGATTTTTTGATGAGTGTCAGACCAATAAAGTGTCGCCTGAGGTGATTAAGGGTTATATTCTTTTTGCTGTGCTTGAGATAATAGATTATTTTGAAGTTTACCAGTTATTTGAGACTGATAGTATAAAGTTTATATATAGAACTAATATACAAAAAAGTAAATTCTTGGGCAAAGTTATGGAAATTTTGGAGCAGATTATAAACTGCATTGACGAAAATTCTAAATTTAATGGTTCGAGTTTTATGAAGAAAATAGAGTTGTTTATAAAGGAAAATTACAACAGAGATATAACAATAAAAAGTATTGCACAACAATTTTACATCAATCCCATATATTTGGGAAGGATGTTTAAAAAACACTTTAACATGCCATTTAACAAATATTTGCATTTAGTGCGCATTGAGAATGCAAAAAGATTACTTCTTAAGACTGATAAAAAGATTTATGAAATAGCTAAGGAAGTAGGTTATAGTGATCCTGACTATTTTGCATTAAAATTTGAGGAATATGTAGGCAAAAGTCCTTCAAAATTTAGAAATTCTGTTTCTGTCAACGAGGAGTAATGTGGTTTTTATTATTTAGAAATCGTTTTCTAAATACCTGCGGAAAGGTGTGATTAATTATGATTTTATCAAGGAACAGTAACCCAAACTATTCTATGTGTTGGCTTTCTTATAAGCCTATATGTAAGAAAGAATATATACATGACGTTGAAAAATTTTTAAGACAAATAGTTTTATTGGAAAAAAATATTTATTTTGAAAATGCGGCGAATGAACTTAAAAGGGCTTTAAGTGTCTTATTTGGAACTGAACCAAAATTGAATAATAATTTTAGTCTTTATATTGACAGTGGAATTATTTTAGGTAAAGTGACAAATGAAAATCTTAGAGGTTTTATAACCGATGTTGAAAAAGAAGCATTAGGTGAGGAAGGGTTTATAATAAAACTTGTAGATAAAAGTAAGAAAAAATACATTACTCCTCGTTGACAGAAACAGAATTTCTAAATTTTGAAGGACTTTTGCCTACATATTCCTCAAATTTTAATGCAAAATAGTCAGGATCACTATAACCTAC
>OFGS01000010.1_pt1 | contig 95601 bp, 94 predicted proteins | sample 1521851 | NCBI WGS metagenome assembly OFGS01 (sample SAMEA3142070, study PRJEB24117) | hot springs metagenome
CTTCTTCAATTCGCTTACCAAATTCCACACCGCTACCGACACCTTCAGCAACAATAATAATACTATGTTTTTTCCCGCGTTCATGTCCACGTTTCAGACGCGCAACAATTTCATCCATATCATAATCTGCTTCTGGAATTAAAATGCTCTCCGCTCCGCCAGCAAGACCGGCCCAAAGCGCAATGTCCCCAGCATGACGCCCCATGACTTCAATGACGTATGTACGCTCATGAGATGTCGCTGTATCACGAATTTTGTCAATTGCATCAATAACCGTATTCAATGCTGTATCAAACCCGATCGTAAAATCTGTTCCTGGAATGTCATTATCAATTGTTCCCGGCACGCCGACGCAAGGATAGCCGTGTTCTGTTAATTTTTTCGCCCCTTGATACGAACCGTCACCACCGATAACAACGAGCCCTTCAATACCATGCTTTTTCAATTGCTCAATTCCTTTTAACTGTCCTTCTAACGTTTTAAATTCTGGACAGCGGGCCGTATATAACATCGTTCCACCACGATGAATAATATCGCCAACATCCCCGATTTCAAGTTTCTTAATGTTTCCGGCAATTAATCCCGCATATCCGTGGTAAATGCCGTACACTTCTAATCCATGGTAAATTGCTTTTCGAACAACTGCGCGAATGGCCGCATTCATTCCCGGTGAATCGCCACCGCTCGTAAGCACACCAATTCTTTTCATCGCTCTTCACCTCTTTAAAAAAGTAAAATAAGAAGTATGACCTCTTACTTTAAGATAACATGAAGGTATATGGAACACAATACGTAATGAAATGTTTCACAAAACGTTGATTTTTTCACGCTACAAAAAGTTTACCCAAAGTCGCCCTTTTCATGTAATACAAAAGGCCATCGAAATGGATGACCTTTTTTACATAACGGACACATGTTGTTGTGACTCAATAAAATCGCCAATCTTTTTATATTTTTCATATCGTTGTGCAATTAACTGTTCAGCATTTAACGGAAGCAATTCACGTAACGAACGTTGAAGAACGTCATCAATATATTTCGCCTGCTCATCAACATTTCGATGCGCACCGCCGCGCACTTCTGGAATCATTTCATCAATGACGCCAAGCTGCTTTAAATCTTTTGCTGTAATTTTCATCGTTTCGGCAGCCTTTTTTGCCAACGATGCATCTTTCCATAAAATAGCCGCTGCCCCTTCTGGCGAAATGACGGAATACGTTGAATTTTCAAGCATATGGACATAGTTTCCAACACCAAGTGCAAGCGCACCGCCGCTTCCGCCTTCACCGATCACAATGCATACGACAGGGACAGTTAACCCCGCCATTTCAAACAAATTTCGTGCGATCGCTTCACTTTGTCCGCGTTCTTCAGCAGCTTTTCCAGGATACGCCCCTTTCGTATCAATAAAACAAATAATCGGACGCCCAAATTTTTCAGCTTGCTTCATTAAACGAAGCGCTTTTCGATACCCTTCTGGATGCGGCATGCCAAAATTACGGCGAATATTTTCTTTCGTATCTTTTCCACGTTGATGTCCGATGACTGTCACAGGCAATCCGTGATATTTCGCAATTCCTCCGACAATCGCTTCATCGTCGCCAAAGCAGCGATCACCGTGACATTCAAAAAAGTTCGTAAACAACCGCTCGATATAATCAAGCGTTGTCGGACGATTTGGATGTCGAGCAATTTGCACGCGATCCCATGGGCTCAAATTGGCATAAATATCGTTTTCAAGCTTTTCAAGTCGCGCTTCTAACTTATTGATTTCATCTGAAAAGTCGACGTCACGATGTTTCGTAAACTCTTTCAGTTCGCTAATTTTTTTTCGCAGTTCTACAAGCGGCTTTTCAAATTCTAATTCGTACGCCATTCGTCTCCACCTCGCGATTGGTGAATGTCTAATACATTCGTTAATCTATCTTTTAATTCATGACGCGGAATAACAGCATCTAATTGTCCATGTTTCAATAAAAATTCCGCTGTTTGAAAATCATCAGGCAACTCTTCCCGAACCGTTTGTTCGATGACTCGTCTTCCCGCAAAACCGATCAACGCCCCCGGTTCAGCAAAGTTATAATCTCCAAGCGAGGCGAAACTTGCTGATACGCCACCTGTCGTTGGATGGGTCATGACTGAAATGATGAGTCCACCTTGTTCGCTAAATCGTTTTAATGCAGCGCTTGTTTTCGCCATTTGCATTAAACTTAATACACCTTCTTGCATCCGCGCTCCACCTGAAGCGGTAAAAATAATAAAAGGTACCGATTTTTCCATCGCTCGTTCGATGGCGCGTGCAATTTTTTCTCCGACAACCGATCCCATACTCCCCATGCGGAAACGGGAATCCATCACTGCAATAACAACCGGAAAACCGTTTATCGTTCCTTCTCCTGTAACAACCGCTTCGTTCAATTTCGTTTTCTCACGATCTTCCTCAATTTTCTCCATATACTGTGGAAAATCAAGCGGATTTTTAGAAAGAAGGTGACGATCGTATTCATGAAACGTCCCTTCATCTAACAAACACGCAATGCGTTCAGGAGCAGACATCGGATGATGATAGCCGCACGATATACAAACGCGTAAATTTTTCACTAATTCTTTCGTATACATAATTTTTTTACACTTCGGACATTTTGTCATAATGCCTTCAGGTACATCTTGCTTTGCTTGTTCAGACGGAATGGTCGCATACTTCTTCTTTTTGGAGAACAAATCTTTCAGCACATGTTTCCCTCCCCTACTTAGTCCATTTCTACTTTACTGAATAAAGACAACTTTGTTTGTCACATTGTGTCAATTCTCTTTCGACATTTTTTGCATCACGTATTGCTCATAAATAGCAACCGCTTCTTCACAAGACCGTTTTTGTAGTGCGATCCGCATTTGTTTATAAAACTCGGAAGGGAGATTCATCGTATATACGTGCTCAAAAAAGTCGTTTAACACAAGCCAAATGCGCAACAATAAATAGTTATCGGTGGCTTCTACAATCCGTCGGAAAAATGAATGGTACGCATGCTCCGTTTGTGATATAAGCTCGAGCTTTTCATCTGTCAGTCGTTCGCAAGCAAGTTGTAAGCATATGCGCTCTATGAATATTTTTGTTTCTATTAAATCTCGTTTTTCCCGATTTCCTTGCAAAATAAACGAGCCAAGTAGTTGAATGAGCTGATGGTCGCCAAACGGTTTCATAAACGTTCCTTCCCCGCGGCGCGTTTCAATTAATCCAAGCAACTCTAACGCCCGCAACGCTTCACGAACAGAAGAGCGTCCGACTCGTAATCGGTCGGCTAACTCTCGTTCAGATGGCAATCGATCACCAGGTTGAAGACCTGCTTCTTCAATCATGCGATGAATTTGCCAAAACGTTTCAATGTATACTTTAGAAGTAGTCATGTTCACCCTCACCTGCAATCAGAGCTAATTGTCGTGTTCGCTTTTCTACTTCTTTTGGATCAACAATCACTTGTGCAACGCCTGTTTCGATGGCGGCTTTCGCCACTGCAGCAGCAACAGCTGGAGCGACGCGCGGATCGAGAGGAGCAGGAATAACGTAATCAGCACGCAATTCATCTTCTGTAATTAAATGCGCAATGGCTTCTACAGCGGCCATTTTCATTTGTTCATTAATTTGTTTGGCGCGCACATCAAGCGCACCTCTGAAAATACCCGGAAACGCCAACACGTTATTCACTTGATTCGGATAGTCGGAACGTCCTGTCCCAACAACTGTTGCCCCTGCTTGCAATGCCTCTTCCGGCATAATTTCTGGCGTCGGGTTTGCCATCGCAAAAATGATTGCATCCCGATTCATCGTTTCAACCATGCTCGCTGTCAATGCTCCTGCAACAGACACACCAATAAATACATCCGCACCAACGATGACTTCCTGTAATGTTCCTGCTTTTTTCTCATCGTTTGTCCATTGGGCAATTTCATGTTTGATCTCATTCATTCCGTATGGGCGCCCTTCATAAATCGCCCCTTTTGAATCGCACATGATGATATGTTTAACCCCGTAACAACGAAGCAGCTTCATAATCGCAATTCCTGCTGCTCCCGCTCCGTTAATGATCACTTGAATATCTTCTATTTTTTTGTTCACTAACTTTAACGCATTCATTAAACCAGCAACAGTTACAATCGCTGTTCCATGTTGATCATCATGAAAAACAGGAATGTTCATTTCTCGCTTTAATCGTTCCTCAATCGTAAAACAATGCGGAGCAGCAATATCTTCTAAGTTAATGCCTCCAAATGTCGGCTCAAGCAATTTGACCGTTTGAATCATTTGTTCCACATCTGATGTATTTAAACAAATAGGGAATGCATCAACCCCAGCGAAACTTTTAAAGAGCACCGCCTTTCCTTCCATCACTGGCAATGCTGCGTCTGCCCCAATATTTCCAAGCCCTAACACTGCACTCCCATTGGAAACGACCGCCACTGTGTTCGCTTTTAACGTATAATCATATATTTTGCTCGGTTCGGCATGAATGGCTTTGCACGGTTCTGCTACACCAGGAGAATACGCTAAGCTTAAATCGTAAGCATTTCTTAACGGCACTTTCGCTTTTACTTCGAGCTTCCCTTGATAACGCTCATGCATATGAAGCGCTTCTTTAAACAACGACACGACATCTTCCTCCCTAACAAGCGGCCACTGGTCTGACCACTTAACTTCTATAAAAATATAATAAAAATGAAAAATAGTAAAGCATTTTTATTTCACAACGACATTCCCATCCCCCAGCAATGCCGTTAGCTGATGAATGCACTCATCGTGCGGAGACACAGCATATTCATGAGAAAGCTGCACTTTTTTTCGTTCTGCTTCATAGTACAAAATGACAGGTGCATATCCGCGATGAGCGATTAACACTTCTTTTAACTGCTGCAATACAACTGGTGACGCGTGCTGTTCATCAATTTTCACATAAACACATACCGGCTTCCTCACTTGTTGTACAATGAGATGCCAGCCATTCGATCGCTGTTCTATTTTTCCTTCCATATACAACACGCTTCCTTGTTGCAATAAAGAATGAAATCGGCTATAAACCGCTGGAAATGCGATCGCATACCATTCATCACTATCGTCACAAATCTTCACAAACGCCATTTCTTCCCCTTTTTTTGTCCGCTTTTTCGTCACCTCCTCAACGTATGCGATCACTTTGCCAACATTCGCTTTCTCTATTTCCCATTCGTACATACGTTTTGCTCCCCACATTGAATAAAAATGGGCAAATGATTCAACCGGATGAGGGGAAACGTAGACGTTAAGCCATTGCTTTTCGTATTTCAATTGATCGCTGAGCGATAACGGTTCAGCATGAACATATTTTGGTCGTACGCCGAGATCAGAGGTGAGAAACTCGGCATGCTCAAGCGCCACGTCAATACTTGCATAAAGGGTTGCACGCTCCACACGAAATTCGTCAAAACAGCCGGAAAAAATAAGCGCCTCGACGATCTTTCTTTGTGAAGGCTCGATACGTAGTCGCGAAACGAAATCAAAAAAATCGGAAAATGGTTGTCTTTGACGCTCCCGAATTATTTGTTTAACAAAGGCGGAGCTTACTTGTTTAATCGCTAACAATCCAAAACGAATATCGTTTCCATCAACGGTAAAATGCCCTTCACTTCGTCCGATGGAAGGAGGAAGCAAACGTATTCGTTTTTTGCGAAGTTCGTGCACACATTGCATCATCTTTTCTTTTTGTCCGATGACATTTGTTAATAAAACAGCGTAAAAATCGAGCGGATAATGCGCTTTGATATATGCAAGCATATATGCGATATAGCTATATGCTACTGCATGGCTTCTGTTAAACCCATAACCAGCAAAACGAACGATGAGCTCATACAATTCGTTTGCCATATGGGCAGCGTACCCATTTTGCATGCACCCTTCAATAAAACGTTGTTTCTCTTTTTCCATTTGTCCAACGTCTTTTTTACTTATTGCGCGACGTAACAAATCGGCTTCTGCTAACGAAAAGCGTGCCATTTGTTCAGCAATTTTCATAATTTGTTCTTGATACACGATGACTCCGTATGTTGATTGCAAAATCGATTGCAAATCATCATGCATGTAAACGATCGGCTCACGCCCATGTTTTCGGGAAATATATGTTGGAATTTGTTCCATCGGTCCCGGTCGAAATAAAGCGTTTACTGCTACAATATCTTCAAACGTTGTCGGTTGTAATTCGCGCAACACCCGCTTCATTCCTTCTGACTCAAGCTGAAACACACCAAAAGTATCCCCTTGACTGAAAAGCGCATACGTTTGTTCGTCATCGAGCGGCATGTTTTCAAAACGTAAACGATGGCCTGTCCGCTGTTCAACGCTATGAATCATTTGTTCAACCATCGTTAAATTTTTGAGGGCAAGTAAATCAAATTTCAATAATCCGATTTGCTCAAGTGCATCCATCGCATATTGCGTCACATACGTTGTCGTTTGTCCGGCTTGAAGGGGGACGATGTCTGTTAACGGGCATGGACTAATGACAATACCAGCCGCATGAATAGATGTATGCTTTGGCAAGCCTTCAATCCGTTGTACGATGCTATGCCATGGACGTGTACGATCCAATCGTCCCGTAGCTAACGTTTGCTCCATTTCATGTTCATCTACTTCAAACACACGACCGACTTCACGAATGGCTGAGCGTGTTCCAAATGTCCCAAACGTAATAATTTGCGCAACATGATCTTTTCCATATGTTTGTTCAATATAACGAATCACTTCTTCGCGACGATGATCAGGAAAATCAATATCAATATCTGGAAGTGACAGACGAGCTGGGTTTAAAAAACGTTCAAACAAAAGCCCGTATTGTAACGGGTCCACTTGTGTAATTCCGAGTATGTAAGCAACGAGCGAACCTGCAGCTGATCCACGTCCCGGTCCTGTCAATATTCCTCGTTCACGCGCAAAACGCATGAAATCAGCAACAATTAAAAAATAGTCACTAAAATTCATCTGTTGAATAATTTGCAGTTCATATTGTAACCGAGCGACATATGCTTCTGGCTGATCAGGAAAACGTTTCGTGAATTGCTCCCAACACCACGTTTGCAAATATTCGTCAGCCGTTTTCCCCGAAGGAACAGGATAGCGCGGCATAAACCATTTTTTAGCCTCAAACGTCACATGACATCGCTGGGCAATGCGCACCGTCTCCTCAACGGCTTCACGATACATTGAAAATAATGAGATCATTTCGTCAGCGCTTTTGAAATGGTATTCATTCGTTAAAAAGCGTGGACGGTTCGGGTCAGCCATTTTCTTTCCGTGTTTCATCGCAAGTAAACATTCAAAAGCAAGAGCATCTTCTTTATACATGTAGCGTACATCGTTTGTCGCCACGAGCGGCATGTCCCATCGTTTACTATGTTCAAAAAGTAGCGGTAATAAATCTTCTTGTTCTTGTAAGCCATGTCGCTGCACATTTATATAAAAATCGCCGCGTTGAAATAGCTTCGCGTACGTGTGCACGAGCGCTTCTGCTTGAGCAATTTCTCCGTTCAGCAAATGCTGTTCCACTCGCCCATGTACCCCGCTTGTCATACCGATTAATTCGCTCGTGTAGCGGGATAAGTCACATAAAGAGATACCCTTGCCGTCATTTAATTGAATGGCTGTAGCAATATGGACAAGTTGACGATACCCGTCGTTATTTTTCGCCAACAGCACCAGTTGATCTGTATGCCCATGCTCATCAAATACTGTCGCAATCATACCGATAATCGGTTTGATTCCGTGCGCTTGACACGCCTTATAAAACGGAATTACCCCATACAAGACGTTTTCATCCGTTAACGCAACTGCTGAAAATTGAAGTTCACGCGCCCGCATAACGAGCTCCTCAATTTTCACCGTGCTACTTAATAAGCTATAACCACTTCGCACTTGTAGATGGATAAACGACAATGTGTCTCCCACCTTTTCTATTTTTTTCTATTATATTCACTATATATGTTGAAAAGCAAAACATACCTTGCTTGTTTGTCCCATATACATAGTATACAGAAGGAGTGAGCCAGATGGAGATGAAAACAGCGTTTTTGCCTGCTTTTATTCAAAGCTATTTCATCGCTTTAGGTGTGTTAGTTGGAGGGGCGTTCATCGGTGGATTTGGAGCTTTTTTATCTGGAGAACCACCGCTCACAATGATGTATCGTTTTGCAAGCAGTTTAAAAATTTGGGCTTTGATTGCAGCGATCGGAGGCACGTTTGATACGTTTTATAGCGTTGAACGTGGATTTTTCCAAGGAGAAACACGAGATGTCATTAAGCAATTTTTACTCATTTTATCAGCCACGGGCGGCGCACAAACAGGTATGACGTTTATTCGCTGGTTTACACAGGAGCATGGCGCATGAGAGTCCCACCGTATACACGCGATCCAGGATGGCAACGTTTTTTTGCTGGAGCGGCCATCGGAGCAATCATTAGTTGGATCGTTTTTTTACAAATTTTCGGTATTTTGCAAGAAAAACAAGTTCGCCAGCTCAACGTACAACGAGAAATCATCGCCCAGTTGAAACACGATTTAAACATTTGGCAACAAGATTACATCGAACTAAATAAAGAAAATAAAAAACGACTAACGATTCAATCAATTGATGTCAAAGTCATTAACGCACAATCATACGGCATCGATACGTACACAGCGTTTCGAATTGAAGAAGATATAAAAAAAGATATTCAACATATCACAGCGAAAGATATTGAAACAGTATATAAAAGTAAAGAGCTACTAAAAAAAGCGATTGAAAATAAAACATACGTGATCGACAATCGTACGTACAATCTTCATATCGAAACGATTTTATTTTTTACAAATATATCTATTGAACTAAAATTAAAGCAACAGTAGAGGCCTCTCTACTGTTGCTGACATACTTCGTTTAAATCTGCCAACACGTGTTCCACTTCGTCCCACGAATAAATGGACGCTCCTGCTGCTAGTGGATGGCCACCGCCTCGATATTTTTTTGCAACTTCGTTGACGATCGGACCTCTTGAACGAAGACGGACGCGAATTTGATCATCTTCTTCCACAAAAAACACCCATGCTCGTATTCCTTCAATATTTCCAAGCACGCTAACAAGCTGCGAAGCCTCTGATGGTGTTGCATCATATTGTTTTAATAATTGTTTCGTTAATATAATATGAGCCACTCCGTGTTCGGATAGTTCAAAATTTTGCAACACATATCCGCTTAAATGCGCAATAGATAGCTTTGTACGATACAACTGATCATACAAATCGACAAATGAAAATCCGTATTCAACTAATTCGCTTGCATATTTAAATGTTTTGGGATTCGTGCTTGGGAAAAGAAAACGACCTGTATCCCCAACAATTCCTGCGTAAATTAGTCGAGCTGCTTCTTTCGTTAAAACGAGACCGTGTTCCTTTCCGACTAAATACAACTCATAAATCATTTCACTAACCGAGCTAGCGTTTGTATCTACCCATAAAATGTCACCATACGGGTCTTCATTTGGATGATGATCAATTTTAATAATCTTTTTTCCAAGTTTATAACGTTGATCGCATACTCGTTCTTTATTTGCCGTATCGCAAACGATCACAAGAGCGTCGTTATACGTTTCATCAGGGATCACATCCATTTTACGCAAAAATTCGAGCGACGGTTCATCTTTTCCAACGGTATAGACGTGCTTTTCTGGAAATGACGCTTTAATAAGCTCTGCTAATCCCCCTTGCGAACCGTACGCATCAGGATCTGGTCGAACGTGACGGTGAATAATAATCGTATCAAATTGTTGAATATGACGAATGATTTCCAAAACCTTTTGTTCCATGGTACTTCTCCTTTTTTTCTCCATTAAAACATATTTTATTATGATTCGAAAAGATGTAAAATAATCACGCAACGATTTTTTTGTTGGAGGACTGACTATGCCGATATTTGTTATACTTATCATTTTTTCACTTTCGTTTTATTTGTATTACAAAATCAAATATTTCCGCAGCAAACGGCCGATGGAGCGCAAATGGATTAGTGCCAAATCGAGCATTGCGCTTGGCTCATTTGTATTTTTCTTTGCGATCAATCAATTTTTTATTCATCGTTCAACTGTCTCCCTTATCGTTGGCATCGTCTTTCTTTTCGTTGGTGCAGGAAGCATATGGGGAGGTTATCGTGCCCATCGCTACTATTTTCCACTTGCAGTAAAAGAAGCGGAGGAACTAAAATAGGCTGCTATATGCAGCCTTATTGTCGTTCAAGCAACTGACACATCATTAACGCCTTTCCGACAAGCGTCCCTTCATTAAACACTTCGACGTCAACCTTCCCAAACTTACGACCTATTTCTAATAGCTTCGGTTTAATGTCGATGACGCTATCAATTTGGACAGGTTTAATAAAATAAATGGTGATGTTTTCTACGACGAGGTCACCTCGTTTATGTAAGCGAAGCGCACGAGTCGCTGCTTCAGTTACAATTGTTGTAAATACCCCATATGATAACGTCCCTAAATGGTTCGTCATTTGTGGAGTAATGTTGCAGCGGAAAACGCCGTCAACCGTTTCAGTTAAAAACTGAGTTGTGACAATATCATCGATCGTCTCACCAATTTGCGGTTGACGTTGCACCATTTGTAATGCCTTTAATACGTCTTGACGGCTAATAATTCCTTGCAGTCGATTATATTCGTCGACGACCGGCAACACTTCAATTCCTTCCCACACCATCATATGCGAAGCAGAAGCGACTGACGTTTTTCCGCTTACCGTGATCGGATGTTTCGTCATCACTTTCTCGATGAGCACGTCACGCTCATAGCCCATCACATCTTTTGCAGTCACAATCCCTTGCACTTTTAATTGTTGATCGATGACCGGAAAACGACTATGCTTCGTTTCACGATTGAGCTCATACCACCGTTCGACTTGATCTGTCACATACAAATATGCTGTTTTTTCAAATGGCGTCAAAATATCTTCAACGAGAACAATCTCTTTTTTAATCAACTGGTCATAAATGGCACGGTTAATCATTGTCGCAACCGTAAACGTATCATAACTTGTCGAAATAATCGGCAACTGGCGCTCATCCGCTAGTTTTTTTACATGTTCTTCTGTATCAAAACCCCCTGTGATGAGAACGCCCGCTCCTGCTTCAAGCGCTAATTCGTGCGCTTTTGTTCGGTTTCCGACAATCAACAAATTTCCTGCCCCCGTATATCGCATCATCGCTTCAAGCTTCATCGCACCGATCACGAATTTATTTAACGTTTTATGTAATCCTTCTTTTCCTCCGAGCACTTGCCCATCAACGATATTGACAACTTCGGCATACGTTAACTTTTCAATATTTTCTTTCTTTTTTTGTTCAATCCGAATCGTTCCGACTCGCTCAATCGTGCTTACATACCCTTTTGTTTCAGCATCTTTAATAGCCCGATAAGCTGTCCCTTCGCTTACTCCCATTTCTTTAGCAATTTGGCGAACAGAGATTTTTTCTCCGACCGGTAAGCTTTCAATATATTGTAAAATTTGTTCGTGCTTCGTAATCGTCAAGTTGCCCCACCCTTTTTCGACAGTTTCTTACTCTTATTATAAGGGTGTGCATGATCGCATTCAATGAACGTTTTCACAGTTCAATGCTCTCACCAACATGTAAGACGCGACCGACTCCCTCAATCATCGCTACAAATTGTTGTGGATCTTGTTGAATGACAGGGAATGTATTGTAATGAATAGGAACAACTATTTTCGCTTTCAACCATTTCGCTGCAACAGCCGCATCTTCTGGTCCCATTGTAAAATTGTCTCCGATTGGTAAAAATGCCACATCAATGTCATTCATTTCTCCAATGACCTTCATATCGGAAAACAAAGCTGTATCTCCGGCATGATAAATCGTTTTTCCTTCGGCATGAAACAAAATACCACTTGGCATACCTGTGTACACGATCGTTTCGTCTTCTTCAACGTAGCTAGAACCGTGAAACGCTTGCGTCAATTTAACCTTCCCAAAGTCAAACGTAAACGATCCACCGATATGCATCGGATGAACACGAACACCTTTCCAGCTTAAATAAGTTGCTAATTCATACGGAGCAATGACAAGGGCGTCGTTCCGTTTTGCTAATGCAACGGTATCACCGACATGATCATTATGACCATGCGTTAATAAAATCACATCCACGTGAACGTCTTCTGCTTTTAAATCTGTCATTGGGTTACCCGTAATAAATGGGTCAATGAAAATCGTTTTTCCGTTCGTCTCCATTTTAACGACAGAATGGCCGTGATAAGTCAGCTTCATCTTTCTTTCTCCTTTCTTCGTTTTTGACATCATTTTGTTTCTTCATCTTTGTCCTATTTCCTTCTTTTTTTATCCATGATAAGCTGAAAAAGAAAGGATGTGAATATGATGGAGCGAATAAGCAAACTCCAACAAAAACTGAAAGATGCAAACGGATCATGGGCGTTTATTACATCAACGGCAAATGTTTTTTATTTTAGCGGCTTTTATAGCAATCCACATGAACGACTACTAGCCGTTGTGATCTTCCCGAATGACGAACCGTTTCTCATCTGTCCAGAAATGGATGCCAATCAAGCTAGACAAGCCGGTTGGGCATATACGATCGTCAGCTATGATGATGTGCATCATCCTTGGCATATGTTGCGCGATGAGCTAAATAGACGAAACGTACAAACGGAACGAATTGGTATTGAAACATCTCATATGACGGTAAGCCGTCTCGAGCAACTGCAATCATGCTTTTCACATGCATCGTTTTTCGATTTAACCGATACGCTTCATGAACTACGAATGACAAAAGATGAAAAAGAGTTGCAAACGCTTCGACAAGCAGCAGAATTAGCTGATTTCGGTGTCGATGTCGGTGTCCGTGCCTTAAAAGAAGGAAAAACGGAATTGGACATCATCGCTACCATTGAGTACGAATTAAAAAAACGAGGGGTGCGCGCCATGGCGTTTGATACGATGGTACTTACCGGAACAAATAGCGCACATCCTCATGGTGTTCCAGGAATGAATCGCATCCAACCGGGTGATTTTGTTTTGTTCGATCTCGGTGTCGTACTGGACGGATACTGTTCTGATATTACGCGTACCGTCGTATTTGGAAAGCCTACTGAACAACAAAAGCGAATATACGATGTCGTCTTCCAAGCGCAACAAGAAGCTATTCATGCATGTCAAATTGGTGCATCCATCGGAAGCATTGACAAGGCAGCTCGTTCACGAATTGAACAAGAAGGATACGGAGCGTATTTTCCGCACCGAATCGGACATGGGCTCGGTATTGATGTTCATGAATATCCGTCGATGAACGCAACAAATACCATGCCACTTCAAGCGGGAATGGTATTTACGATTGAGCCTGGTATTTACGTTCCTTCCGTCGGTGGCGTACGTATTGAAGATGACATTTATATGACCGACAAAGGACCGCTTCTTTTAACGACATATCCAAAAGAACTACAAATCATATAGGCTGTCATATTGGCAGCCTATTTTCGATAACGATGAATAACATCAAGCCCTCCTGTCACTTCAATGACTGTTCCAGTAATCATATCGGAAAGATCATCACATAAAAACTCGACAACGCGCGCAATATCTTCCCCTGTCCCTGACCGGCCAATTGGCGTCATGTCGTCTTTCATCTGACGAGCATATGCAATCGTTGCTTCTTTCATTTCCCCAATAATATTTCCCGGACAAACCATATTCGCTGTAATGCCGTATTCTGCTTCTTCAAGCGCAATCGTTTTTGTTAATGAGACAAGCCCCACTTTTGCTGCGCTAAACGCTGATCGATACATCCATCCTGGCGCATGATCCGCCCCTTGAAAACCGTACGTCACAATGCGTCCGAAACGTTGATTCCGCATAATCGGTACAACTCGCTTAAATAAATGAAACATCGCACTTAAATTTCCTTCAATCATTTCATACCATTCATCATCCGTATAATCAGCTAGTTTTTTTCGTTCAAATATGTAAGGGCCTGCATTATGAATTAAATAATCGATGCGACCGAATGTAGCAAACGCTTCATCTACGAGACGAACTAAATCTTCTTTATTCGTCACATCCCCTTGCACAAAATGAAGCCGATCATGACAGTGACGATACGCTTCTTTCAACGCTTCAACAGCTTGTATGTCGCTTCGGTAATGAACAGTGACAGCATAGCCTTTGTCTAAAAAACGTTCCGTTACTTTTTTGCCAAGTCCTTTCGTTCCTGCTGTTACAATGGCATGTCTCACAATGATCCCTCCATCTAAGCTTTGCTACGTTTATCGTACTACAAATAGACGGAGGAAAACACATGTTATGCTCGATGACAAAGAGAAACAAAAGAGGCATCATCGCCTCTTTTGTTCATCTTCCTGTTCAATAACCCCGCTAATGTATGCATCTGTAATTTGTTCCGTTACTTCTGCGACTCCATTTTCATCGTAATACAATTGTTCTTTTTGTTCCTTTTCACGCATCGTTTTACCCCTTTCGTCATAAATTTTTCGACAATACGTAGTGTTTGTTTTACAAAAAATGATATACTTGAATTGGAAGGAAAATTTTTTATTGGGGGAGTGTTTATGTACAAGTACAAAAAAATTTTAGTAGCAGTCGACGGCTCAAAAGAAGCAGAATGGGCGTTTAAAAAAGCAATTGAAATTGCTAAACGGAACGATGCTTCACTCGTTCTTTCGCACATTATCGACGTTCGTTCATTCGCGACGATCGAAGCATACGATCGAACAGTGGCAGAACGAGCGGAAAAATTCGCAAAAGAATTGTTGCAATCATACGAAAAGCAAGCAGTCGATGCGGGCGTGAAAGAAGTCGTCACAGATATTGAGTACGGTTCCCCAAAAGTAAAAATTTCGAAAGAAGTCGCTCCGAAATATGAAGTAGATTTAATTGTTTGTGGCGCCACAGGAATGAGCGCTGTGGAACGATTTTTCATCGGAAGCGTTTCCGAACATATTACAAGATATGCGAAATGCGACGTACTCGTCGTACGCACACCTGAACAAACAGAGGCATAAAAGCGTTTGCTTTTATGCCTCTATCATTTGTTTTGCTTTCTCAATCGCTTTTTTCACTTCCGTAAACCCTGTTCCTCCTGCGCTCGTGCGACGGTTGACAGCTGTATACGGATTCAGCGCTTCATAAATGTCTTCCTCAAATAAAGGGGAAGCTTGTTGATACACATCAAGCGGTAAATCAGCTAAAAAAACACCTCGTTCAATACATGTCAGCACAAGTTTTCCAACGATTTCATGCGCCTCGCGAAACGGCACACCTTTTTTCGCTAAATAATCAGCTAGTTCCGTTGCATTTGAAAAATCTTGTTTCGTTGCTTTTTCCATCACATCTGTGCGAATCGTCATCGTTTCAATCATACCAGCAAAAATTTTTAAGCTACCGATCACCGTTTGTACGGTATCAAACATTCCTTCTTTATCTTCTTGCATATCTTTATTGTAAGCAAGCGGTAGCCCTTTCATAACGGTCAATAAAGCCATTAAGTTCCCATACACTCGCCCCGTTTTCCCGCGAATGAGTTCAGCCATATCTGGATTTTTCTTTTGTGGCATAATGCTGCTTCCCGTCGCAAACGTATCATCCATTTCGATAAACTGAAACTCCTGGCTCGACCAAAGAATGAGCTCTTCACAAAAACGAGATAAATGCATCATTAAAATAGAGCTATTGCTTAAAAATTCAATAATAAAATCGCGATCACTTACCGCATCTAAACTATTTTCATATATGCTATCAAAACCGAGAAGTTGTGCTGTTAAATGGCGATCGATCGGAAACGTTGTCCCTGCGAGCGCTCCAGCACCGAGGGGTGATTTGTTAATTCGTTTGAGCGATTCGGTAAAACGTTCGCGATCCCTTTCAAACATCCATACGTACGCCATGAGATGATGGGCAAACGAAATCGGCTGCGCCCGTTGCAAGTGCGTATAACCAGGGACAAGCGTTTCAATATGTTGTTCCGCCTTTTGAACAAGCACGCGCTGCAGCTGACGAATAAGTTCAACGATCTCAATCACTCGTTTTCGCAAATATAAATGCATGTCTGTCGCCACTTGATCGTTGCGGCTTCTCCCTGTATGAAGCTTACCACCGACAGGACCAACTTCATCTATTAACATTTTTTCAATGTTTAAATGAATATCTTCATAAGCAACAGAAAAAGAAAGTTCCCCTTTTTTCGCTTTTTCTAATAGCTTCATTAATCCGTTTTTGATCGTTGCGACGTCTTCTTTCGGTAAAATGCCACATTCGCCAAGCATCGTCACATGCGCGATACTTCCTTCAATATCTTCTTCAACGAGCTGTTGATCAAAATGGATCGATGCCCCAAAGTCATCGACCCATTGTGCTGCTGTTTTTGTAAATCGTCCCCCCCATAACTTTTTCACACGTTCACCTTCTTTTCTCCATTGACGATGCTATATACTTTTGTAGGCAAGCCAAATAGAGAAATAAATCCAACAGCCGCTTGATGATCGAATTCGTCTTCTGCTGTATATGTCGCTAACTTTTCATCATATAACGAAAACGGAGATTTTCGCCCTTCTACAATTGCATGACCTTTAAACAGTTTCACACGTACAACGCCTGTAACATTTTTTTGCGTTTCTTTTAAAAATGCAACAAGCGCGTCTTTTAGTGGTGAAAACCAAAGACCGTTATAAATGACTTCCGCAATTTTTTGCTCGATAATCGGCTTGAAATGAGCTACTTCTTTTACAAGCGTTAAGTCTTCTAACTCTTTATGCGCTTTAATTAGCGTCATCGCTCCAGGACATTCGTACACTTCACGCGATTTAATGCCAACGAGTCGGTTTTCAACATGATCGATGCGGCCGACACCGTGTTTTCCTGCTAGTGCATTTAATTGTAAAATGAGCTCTGCAAGCGAATATGCTTTTCCGTTAATTGTTTTCGGTACCCCTTGTTCAAAACCGATTTCAATGACATCTGGTTCATTCGGTGTATGTTCAAGTGCAGTTGTTAACTCATACGCTTCTTCTGGCGGTGCTGCCCACGGATCTTCTAAAATGCCACATTCGTTACTTCTTCCCCATAAGTTTTGATCAATGGAAAACGGGCTATCTAAATCGATTGGAATCGGAATGTGATGTTGCTTTGCATATTCAATTTCTTCTTCGCGCGACCATTTCCACTCCCGAACAGGTGCAATTACTTTTAAGTTCGGATTTAATGCTTGAATGGATACCTCAAAACGCACTTGGTCATTCCCTTTTCCTGTGCAGCCGTGCGCAACAGCAACCGCTCCTTCTAATTCAGCAATTTCAACGAGTTTTTTTGAAATTAACGGACGGGACAACGCAGAGATGAGCGGATATTTTCCTTCATATAGCGCATGGGCTTGTAAAGCAATTAACGCATATTCATTCGCGAATTCTTCTTTCGCATCAATCATATATGATTTTACAGCGCCAACTTTCAACGCTTTTTCTTTCACAAACTCTAAATCTTTTCCTTCTCCGACATCTAAACAACAAGCTACAACATCATATCCTTGTTCTTGTAGCCATTTAATCGCTACCGATGTATCTAAACCCCCAGAATAAGCGAGCACTACTTTTGGTTTTGCCATGATCGTTCCTCCCTAAAGAATAAAAATACTTGTTATTTAATATTTATTCATTTTGCATATTAATAATGTAACAGCTATTTTTCTTTTTTTCAATAACTATTTTGATTAAAATAAAAATTAATAAGTGAAAAGGATGGGAGAACGAAATGAGTGCACATTTTGTATATGATGAACGTCTTGGCATTCGCTTGCCGCATTTAGAAAAAGCTTGGGATATGTACACGAAAGAAGAACAAGCAGAAATTTTATTAGAGTGGGAGACGATTCGTGGGAAAATTCCTGATCGAATTATTGAATTAGAACAGCAAATTAATGAAAAGCAAAGACAACTCGGAGAAGAAAGCGATTTTAACCGCTCATGCATGCTCAACTTTGAAATTGCAGCTCTCGCTTCAATTATTAACGATTTATGGATTTGGTATCGAATGAATCAAACAGTAACAAATCGCATACATCAATAGGAAAAGGTGCCCGTATGGACACCTTTTCTTACGCTAAGTTCGCTAATCTCATGACGTCGCGAGCAATCATCACTTCTTCATTCGTTGGAATGACTAATACTTTTACAGGCGAGTGCGGATAGCTAATAAACGCTTCTTTGCCGCGCACTTTATTTAATGCCGGATCCCAGTATACGCCCATAAATTCAAGACCACGCAATACTTTCGCACGAACGACATCACTATTTTCTCCAATACCTGCTGTGAAAATAATTGCATCGACACCACACATACGCGCTGCGTATGAACCAATATATTTATGAATACGCCCTGCAAACACTTCAAGCGCTAATTCAGCACGTTGATCGCCTTTTGCTGCCGCTTCTTCAATATCGCGCAAATCGCTTGAAAAACCAGTTAAGCCAAGCATACCGCTCTTTTTATTTAAAATATCAATTACTTCTTCTGCTGTTTTTCCTGTTTTTTGCATAATGTATGGGATTAACGCTGGGTCAATATTACCAGAGCGTGTCCCCATCGCTACACCTGCAAGCGGCGTAAAGCCCATGGACGTATCAATTGACTTTCCACCTTCTACCGCTGCGATACTTGCTCCATTTCCTAAATGACAAGAAATTAAGCGAAGTTGCTCGATTGGACGTCCTAATAGCTCAGCTGCCCGTTGTGTCACATATTTATGTGATGTGCCGTGGAACCCATATTTACGAATGCCAAACTTTTCATAATACTCGTATGGCAAGCTATATAAAAACGACTGCTCTGGCATCGTCTGATGAAACGCTGTATCGAATACAGCCACAGCTGGTACGTTCGGTAACACTTCGCGAAACGCTTTAATGCCAACAACGTTTGCTGGGTTGTGCAATGGGGCTAAATCTGATAAATCTTCAATTTCTTTTAACGTTTCATCTGTAATTAAAACAGAGTCGCTAAACTTTTCACCGCCATGCACAACGCGATGGCCAATTCCTTCAATTTCATCAAACGATTGAATAATGCCAAGCTCAATTAATTTATCAAGCAACATTTTCACAGCAACCGCATGATCTGGAATGGATGTTACTTCTTTTATTTTTTCTCCATTGACTGTAATATTAAAAATCGCATCTTCAAAACCGATTCGCTCAACCACACCTTTTGTTAATACTTCTTCACTCGGCATGTTGAACAATTGAAACTTTAACGAAGAACTTCCCGCATTGATCGCAATGACTTTTGGCATTTGACTAAACAGCTCCTTTAACATCGTTCACAATTATTGTATGCAAATATGCGAATTTCATCGGTACGTTTCTCATTTTACGGGTCGTTCATCGCTCTTTTCAAGTACGCAAACGTTACGAAAACGTTTTCTTCACATATTTGTTATATTCAGAAGGTTATGAACGATTTTCTTTCAGCCATTGTTCGAGTTTTACGACCATCGCTTGCATCGCCTCTTTATTTGAAAAGCTAGGAAGTTGTGCAAGCAATGCTTGTTTTGGCGCTTTCGCATGCGCACCTTTCTTTTGTAAAATAAAAATACTTTTCGCTGCTGCTTCATTTTTAAACATCGAAAGCGGAAGCTGCAACAAGCCTTGAATAAACGTTTCCTCTTTAATTAACGCATGCAATTTTTTTGATTCATCTGATGTAAAAAGCGTATTTGGGACGAGGAAAAACAAATATCCGCCTTCTTTCGTATAACGAATGCTTTGTTCAATAAATAAATAATGGGCATACGAATGGCCAGTTTCGGCATGTAAACGAAACGATTTGGCATGTTCATCGTCTGGATAATATCCGATCGGCAAATCGCATACGACTACATCGACCGGTTCAATAAACAACGGCTTTAAGCTATCTTGATGGAAAAATTGAATTTCATGTTGTTGTAAGTTTGCATTGACATAAGCAAGTTTCAATAGTAAATCATCTGCATCTGCTCCGTAGCTTTTTACTTTTTTATTTGTGAGTTGATTCAACACAGCCGTCATTAAATTTCCTGTTCCAACAGCAGGATCGAGAATGGATAGCGAAAAATATGTTTTTGTAAATTCATCAATTAAATAACCGATAAATACCGATACAGCATCTGGTGTCATTTGATGATGAGGTTGTACATATTGTTTCATTCCTTTTAACATCGCCAATTGCAATGCTTTACGAATGTGTTCATTTTTCCAATCATGCAAACGGACGGAAGCGTACGCCTTTTTTAACCGTTTTTTTAACAACTCGTTTACTTCTTCTTGCAAAACATCTCCATGAAATAAGTTTTCACCTGTTTCTGCGACAGCTTCTAAATACGAACATTTTAACTCCTCTTGCAACCATGTCGCCGTTTCATCGATGACTGTAAATAGCTTTTCCAATGTGTTTCACTCCTTTCGGTCCGACATTTTATTTTAAAAAATATAAACGAAAAAGGCTATCCCTTTTTGAGATAGCCTCAAACAATTATTGTTGAGCCGCTTGTTTTGCTGCTTCGATGGCTGCTTCGTAGTTTGGATGATTTGTTGCTTCTGATACGTACTCGACATATGTGACGCGATCGTTACGATCAACGACAAATACTGCACGAGCGAGTAAGCGTAACTCTTGAATGAGCACACCGTACGCTTGGCCAAACGATACATCGCGATGGTCAGATAATGTAACAACGTTTTCTAATCCGTTTGCCGCGCACCAACGTTTTTGAGCAAATGGCAAATCAACGCTAATCGTTAACACCTTTACTCCTTCAATGTTTCCTGCTTCTTCATTAAAGCGACGTGTTTGTGCATCACAAACTCCTGTATCAATCGATGGCACAACGCTAATTAAACGAACAAATCCTTTTGTATCATCTAATGTCACCGGCGATAAGTCGTTGGCAAGCACAGTAAAATTCGGAGCTGCATCACCGACTTTCACTTCATGACCGACTAATGTGACAGGATTTCCTTTAAATGTAACCTTCGCCATAGTAAGCCTCCTCTTTATATAAGATACAGGCTCATCATAACGTAATTAGATGAAAAATTCAATTATTTCGATTGAGACTAAATATCAAAATCTGTGGCTTCGTTATGTTGTTGCTTCGGTTTTTCTTTTTTCTCAAACATTTGTTGAATTTTTTCGATCGCTTGTGGGGCGAGATCTAAAATTTTCTCGTATAAATGCGTGCTTTCATCTACATGTAATAGCTTTACGCCTGAACTGTTCACAATTAAAAAAGCAATCGGTGTAATTGATACACCCCCGCCACTTCCTCCACCGAATGGATGAGCTTCTTTTTGTTGTTCATTGCCATGATTCAACATAAACTCGCTACCACCTGCTGCAAAGCCGAAACCGACTTTCGATACAGTTAAGATGACGCTTCCATCAGGTGTCTCGACAGGATCACCGATAATCGTATTGACATCAATCATTTGTTTTAAATTTTCCATCGCTGTCGTCATTAATCCTTCAATCGGATGTCCATTCATTTTCATTCCTCCTAGAAACTTTTGCACCTTTTTTCCAATGTTTTACGACCTTCAGTCCTGCTAATATAGCATAACCGATTCGAAATCGAACCATACATGTAAACGATGTACGCGATAATGCGCCTTGAAAAAAAGGAACGATAGAAATGGAAGGAGTGCTACAAACATTCATATATTTGCTCATTATTGCCACCATGTAATATTTAACCGACCAACCGATCCCGACGAACAGCGCTGTTTTTGCCGCATCTCCGACGCCGATTTGCGTATGCCATTGAAACTGTAAAACAGAAACTTTTTGTAAAAATTTTTTTATAATCGTATGTAAATGAACGATGTCATTTAACCACCGTTTGATTTGTGCGATACGTTGGCGCGCATCAGTAACAGTAAATGTCGTTTTTTCATCTTTCCCTGTACTTGTTTTTTGCTCTGTCACTAAGCCGGCTTCCCTTTTTGATATTTCAATGAGCGGAACAGTAAAACGATAACGAAGAAAACGAAGAAGGCGAATATCTATTGTTAATTGATCATTATCTTGTGCATGTTGAAATTGAATCGTCATGCGCACATATAAAAAAGGAATGATTGCTAAGAAGGCAATAAAGATGATGGCAATAACGAAAATCATCGGTTTTTCACTTCCTTCCCGATGACATTTTCGACAAAAATGAGCAAAATTAAACGAATAAATTCGCTATGAATGGAAAATAAATGATAAAATAAACGTGAGGACATTTTAACGGAGGGAAAACGATGACTGAACGCCGTAATCGCATGTACTTCTTTCATAAACACGATGAAGAAACGACGAAGCAAGTTCAACCGCTCATTGAACTCGCCAAACAGTATGAATTTCAAGTTGTAGATGAGGCAAAACATGCCAACATTATTGTAAGCGTCGGTGGAGACGGTACGTTTTTGCAAGCGGTGAGAAAAACCGGATTTCGTGAAGATTGCTTATATGCTGGTATTTCAACATTAGGCTCATTAAGTATGTATTGTGATTTTCATATTCACGATACAGAAAAAATGATTGAAGCGATGACAACGGAACAAATCGAGGTGCGTAAATATCCAACGATTTATGTTACAGTCAATGATTCTACGTCATTTTATTGTTTAAATGAATGCACGATTCGTTCAAGTATTATTAAAACGTTTGTCATGGACGTATTTATCGACAATTTGCATTTTGAAACGTTCCGAGGCGATGGAATGATCATTGCCACACCTACAGGAAGTACAGCTTACAATAAATCGGTTAATGGGGCAGTCGTGGACCCGATGCTTCCATGCTTTCAAGTAAGCGAACTAGCATCACTAAACAATAATCGTTATCGCACGCTCGGTTCATCATTTATTTTAAGCGGAAATCGCAAGTTAACATTAAAAGTGGTACAAGACGGAAACGACTATCCAATTATCGGTATGGATAATGAAGCACTAAGCATTCAACATGTTGAAAAAATAGATATTGCATTAAGTGGAAAAGTGATTAAAACAGTCAAACTGAAAGATAATTCTTTCTGGGAAAAAGTAAAGCGGACATTTTTGTAAAAAGAGGCATTACGCCTCTTTTTACCATTTTCTTCGATCGATGAGACACCGCTCTCCCTCATTTACACGATCAACAGAAACAAATGTCGGTGTGATACGAATAACGTTTTTTATTTTTTGTTTTGCTTCTTCATCAAGCTCTTTTTCGATGTAAATCGTCAATTGATCATGATCACCTTCATTTGTTACGACCGCTTGAAATAGCGGACATCCTACGTCAGCCATGACTTCCTTCAACTGTTGCTCATGTACAAACATTCCTTTCACTTTCACGCTTGTTCCGACACGTCCGAGCACGCCGACGATCCGTTCACCTTTATACCCATCGACCCAACGTGACACATCTCCTGTACCAAATCGAACGAGAGGGTACGTCCGATCAAATATCGTAACGACAATTTCTCCCTCCTCATCAAGCGGTACTCCGCTAATCGGATCACACAGTTGGACGATAGCTCGCGAACTAATTTTCAAACCTGGTCCCTGACGGTCCTCAAATGCGATACAACCACAATCAGCTGTTCCATATCCTTCAAAAACATGAATACCTCGTTGTTCAAACTGGTCGCGCATGTTTTCTGTTAACTTTTCTGCCGTGAAAAACGCCTTTTTCACCGTGACATGTATTCCTTTTTCATCCGCATACTGCAACAATAAATGTAAAAAACTTGGCGTACCAACATATCCAGTCACTTGCAAGTCATTCATAAGCTGCACTTGCAATTCACGATTGCCTGGTCCTGCCGGCACAACTGTTGCACCGATCCGTCGAAGAGCGCTATCAAACATAAAACCTGCTGGGGATAAATGATATGAAAACGTATTTTGTACAATATCATCGCTTGTAAATCCAGCGGCTTGAAGCGCTTCTGCAAATCCCCAATCATCCTCTTCCTTTCCTTGCGGATCGTAAATCGGTCCTGGAGACATAAAGATGCGTGCCAATTCATTCGATCGTGTTGTAATCATATTTCCAAATGGCAGCTGATGTTTTTGTAAAAGAGGTAATTGTTCTTTTTTCAATACCGGAATGCCATTCAGTTGCTCAATCGTTTCTAATTCATACGGACTCATATTTGCTGCATCTAATCGCTCACGCAATGCTAATGACTGTTCATACGCCTCGATCAAAAACGATTTCCATCGTTCCATTACAACCACCGCTTTCTCCGTTTATACGACTTGACTTCCCGATAATTTTTACGGCCTTTTTCGCTCATCCCGAGGTAAAATTCTTTTACATCTTCATTTTCAAGTAATCTCTCCACAGGACCGTCCATGACGATGCGGCCATTTTCCATAATGTATCCGTAGTGCGCAATCGATAAAGCGATGTTCGCATTTTGTTCAACGACGAGAATTGTCGTTCCTTCTTCTTCATTAATTCGCTTAATAATTGAAAAAATTTCTTTCACAAGCAACGGAGCAATCCCTAACGATGGTTCATCAAGCAGTAAAATTTTTGGTTTTGCCATCATGCCGGGGCCAATTGCCAACATTTGCTGTTCTCCACCTGATAAATACCCTGCTTGGCGATGGCGCAACATATGAAGCTTCGGAAAGTAATGATATACTTTTTGTAAATCTGCTTTAATATTGTGGCGATCTTTTCGTGTATGAGCACCGACAATTAAATTTTCTTCTACCGTCAAATGTTCAAACACTCGTCTTCCTTCCATACATTGAAAAATTCCTTTCTTCACGATTTCTTCTGCATCTTTTCCTTCAATTCGTTCTCCATATAGCTCAATATAGCCATCTGTTACTTCGCCATCTTCACTTCTTAATAATCCCGAAATGGCTTTTAACGTCGTTGTTTTCCCTGCCCCATTGCTGCCGAGCAACGCAACAATTTTCCCTTCTGGAATAACCATCGACATACCTTTTAACACGAGAATGACTCGATTATACATCACTTCTACATTGTTTAACGTAAGCATTTGTTTCCCCCTTTCTGAAAGCGAAAGGGTGCTTCCTATTGAAAACACCCTTTCATTCACTTTAGTATCCGAAGTAGTCTGTAAACACCTTAAACTGTCCATTTTCTACTTTTGCTAAACGAATTTGATTCGTCCCCGCATGATTATCAGCCGTAAACGTAACTGGTGCAGCTAGGCCACCTAAATCAAGATCTTTTAATTTTTCTAATCCTTGACGAATGCCTTCTCCCGTCGTTGGATCGTCCGCTTGCTTAATTCCTTCTACTAAAATTTTCGCTGTGACCCATCCTTGAATAAACTTTTGGTTTTTATCCTCTAATTTTTCACCTTTACTTGCTAAATACTCTTTCACTTCAGCCATACCTGGTAAATCTTCATATGGAAACGCATGTGTCACAACGCCGATAAACCCTTCTGCCGCATCTCCAGCAATCGGGAGCAATCCTTCACCAGTTGTCCAGTTTAAGCCAATAAATTGCGTTTCAATGCCTAATTTTTTCGCATCTTTTAAAATCGTTGCTGTCGCACCCCATGTTTGTTGAATAATCGCATAATCCGGTGCCTTTTTCTTCATGTTCAATAGTTGAGATGTCGCATCAAGCGCTTTTAAGTCAACGATTTGTTCGTCTACAATCTCTACACCAATTTCTTTCGCAAAGTCTTTTGCATCTTGAATTGGCGATTTTCCAAATGCCGTGTCATTATAAATGAGCGCAACTTTTGGTGTTCCACCTGTATGATTTTCTTTAATCCAACGAAGTACGGAGCGCGCTTGATCAGAGTAAGACGCCGCTGTTAAAAAGTTGTATGGGCTTTCTTTTATATTTTTTAAATTTTCTGAATAAGAAGCTGAGAAAAATGGTAGTTTATCTGCTGCAACTTGTTGTCGCAACGCTTCCGTATCGGCTGTTCCCCATCCTAAAATGGCTGACACTTTATCGCTCGCTTTATATTTTTGATACAGCTTTTGCGCTTCAGGAATTTTATAAGCGTAATCTTGTCCGACAAGCTCAATTTTATAGCCGTTCACACCGCCTTTTGAATTAATGTATTCAATATACGCTTTTTCTCCTTCAGCATACGGTGTACCAACATCTCCCGTTGCACCTGTAATATCAAACAATGCACCAATTTTAATCGTTCCTTGTTCTTTTCCTCCTTCTTTTGCCGGTTCTGTCGTTGTTTTGTCACCTCCTGAACATCCGAATAACATGCTTGCTCCAAGGAGCAATGTAGCGAGTAGTGCACCTTTTTTCTTCATTCATTCATCCCCCTTATCTGTTTTTCATTTTATATAAAGCGGATATGCCGCTTTATACTACTTCGTATAAGAAAATGGCCAAAGGCGGAAATAGTTTTTTATATTTGACCAAATTTTATTTAATCCATCTGGCTCATACACGAGAAATAAAATGATGACAACACCGAAGACGACTTCCTTCATTCCAACAAGCACTCCCTCTAGTCCAGGAAACGTGCCGCTCAATACATCTACAACGCTTCGTAATACAACAGGCATGAGCGTAATGAATACAGCCCCATACAATGAACCGAACACGCTTCCTAAACCGCCGACTAAAATCATGGCTAAATATTCAATTGAAACGGAAATGCTGTAAAGCTCAGGGCTGACAATCATCGTGTAATGACCGAGAAGCGCGCCGGCAATACCGACGAAAAACGAGCTAACGAAGAAAGCAAGCACTTTATATTTAAACAAATCAATGCCCATCACTTCTGCTGCAATATCGCGGTCGCGAATCGCAATGAACGCTCGCCCAACACGCGTGCGAAATAAGTTGAGTGAGAAGACGATTGTGATAAGTAAAACGACAAACATTAAATAGTAATAGCTCGTTTCGCTCATGAACGTAAACGAACCGATCTGTGGACGGTTCAATACGAGCCCAGCAGTTCCCCCTGTTAATGAATCCCATCTTGAAATGACAAACAAAATGATGACTTGCGCCGCCAATGTGGCAATGGCTAAATATAGCCCTTTTAAGCGCAAAGACGGGATCCCAAACAGAGCACCGACAAGCGCAGTAATTAACCCAGCAAGCGGAAAAGCAATCCAAAAGCTAAGCCCTAACTTCGTTGTTAAAATCGCTGATGTATAACCTCCTACCCCTAAAAATGCGCCAACCCCGATCGAAATTTGACCAGTAAACCCTGTTAAAATATTTAATCCGATCGCTCCAATGGCTGCAATCCCACATAATGTCGCCAAACCGACTACATAGTCTGTCGCGACCATAGGAAAAAGAGCAAATAGCGCTACAATCATAAAAATACGCCAACGCACGCGAGCAATTTTCCAAATGGCCATATCTTTCCTATAATCAACATGAAATTCACCACATTGCATAACAAACGGATTTCGCACCATTTCTCACACCCTTTCGATTTCTTTCTTTCCAAATAGCCCATACGGTTTAACCATTAAAATGATAACTAAAATGACAAATGGGATCACTTCTTTTAAGCCGCCGCCGACAAGCGGGTCTAAATATCCTCCTGTCATACTTTCAATAATCCCGATTAAAATACCGCCAATGATCGCCCCTGGGATGCTGTCAAGTCCACCTAAAATAGCGACAGGTAACACTTTTAATCCGATTAGTGAAAGCGAAGAGTTGACCCCGTTAATATTTCCTAATAACACCCCACCAACAGCTGATACGATGGCTGCAATTGCCCAAGCAATCGCAAAAATTGTTTTTACGCTAATCCCCATAGACAAAGCTGCTTGTTGATCGTCTGCTGTCGCTCGCATGGCAATTCCAAACCGCGAATATTTGAAAAACAACGTAAAAATCATGAGCCAAATCATAACAATGACAAACGACCATGCGTATACAGGTGCGATAATGACTTCTCCGAACTGCAACGGTTTTTCTGAAAAAACAGGCGGATATACGCGCGTTTCGTGTCCCCAAATAATATGAACGATTCCTGCAAGTACGCTCGATAATCCGATCGTTGCCATAATCATAGAAATCACTGGCTTTCCAATGAAAGGACGCAACACAACTTTTTCTACACTCCAACCAAGCAATGCACTAAACGCTAAAGCGAGCAACAAGGCAGCAATGAACGGAACGTTATAGCTAGCTACAAGCGTCAAACAAACATACGTCCCGATGAGCAAAAATTCGCCTTGAGCAAAGTTAATAGCATCGCTCGATTTGTAAATGAGGACAAACCCTAGCGCAACGAGCGCATATACGCTCCCGACGACGATACCAGTGACAAGCATTTGTAAGAAAAAAGCCATTTACGCTGCTCCCTCCCCTTCATCAATCGAGACGACTTTCAACGTCGTTTTAATGACTTGCTCTTTGCCATCACGATATTTAATGGTTCCTTCTACATCAATGTGGTCTGTTTCTGAGTACATCCCTTCAATAAGTGAGGCATATTTTTTGGCAATAAATTGACGACGCACTTTTTTCGTTCTCGTTAATTCTTCATCATCTGCATCAAGCTCTTTATAAAGCAAAACAAACTTTTTCACACGTGCCTTTTCTGGCAACGATTGATTAATTTCATTCACTTGTTCTTGAATGAGTTGAATCACTTCTTGTTTTGCGGACAAATCGGAATATGTCGTATACACAAGCTGATTTTTTTCTGCCCATCGCCCAACATTAGCCATATCGATATTAATGATCGCCACAACGTACGGACGATCGCGACCAATGGCAACCGCTTCTTGAATGTAAGGGCTAAATTTTAGTTTATTTTCAATAAATTGCGGCGAAAACATCTCACCTGTTTGTAAACGAATGACATCTTTTAAACGATCAATAACATACAAATGGCCTGATTCATCTACATATCCCGCATCACCTGTATGAAGCCAGCCGTCTTCGATCGTCTCTCTCGTTGCCTTTTCGTTTTTATAATAGCCACAACATACACTCGGGCTTTTTAACAAAATTTCGCCTTGCTCAGAAATTTTCACTTCTGTTTCTGGGATTGGTATACCAACGCTATCTACTTTAATGTCCCCATCGCGATGAACGATCGCAATTCCTGATACTTCTGTTTGACCGTATATACTTTTTACGTTCACTCCAATGCTATGGAAAAAGCGAAACACATCTGGGCCTAACGGAGCGCCACCTGTATACGCTCGCTTTAAGCGCAGCAATCCAAAATGGTCACGAATAGCGCTAAAGACGAAATAATCAGCTAGTTTATACAAGCACTTCGTCCAAAAGGAAACGTCGCTTTTCGTAAAATGCGCTTCTGCTACTTTTTCTCCAATCGGCTTGCACCATTCATACATTTTTCGTTTAAACCAACTTGCATCTTGAATGCGCACTTGAAATTTTGAAACGATGTCTTCATAAATGCGCGGTGGTGAAAACATAACGTGTGGTCCAATCTCTCGTAAATTTTCAAACACCGTTGAAGGTTCTTCTGGAAAGTTCACAACAATGTTGCAGTGGAATGCCATGGAAATGGTCATCATTTGTTCGCCTATCCAAGCGAGCGGTAAAAATGAAAGGTATTCGTCTTGTTCGTCAAGTGGATCGATTTTTGCGAGGTTTTTTGCCATTTCGAATAAGTTGCGATAAGAAAGTTCCGTCCCTTTCGGATTGCCCGTCGTTCCAGATGTATACGATAAAATGGCGATATCATCATAACATCCTTTTTGCACTTCATCATCAAAATATGTCGGGTGCGTTTGTTCAAATTGTCGACCGAGCGTTTGTACATCTTGAAAATACAATAATTTATCGTGCTTATAGTTTCGCATACCGCGTGAATCGTAGTAAATAATATGTTTTACTTTCGAAAGTTCTTGTTCCACTTCTAACACTTTATCAACTTGCTCTTGATCCTCGACGACAACAAACGTCGCATCGCAATTGTCAATAATATACGCTAATTCGTTTGGTAACGATTCTTGATAAATGCCAACGGAAATACCTCCTAAACTTTGAGCTGCGAGTTGGCTAAATACCCACTCTGGACGGTTATCGCCAATAATAGCCAGTTTATCGCCGCGTCGAAACCCGAGCGAAGCAATTCCTAATGCGAACGCTTTCACTTGTTCGTAATAGTCGCTATATGTGTATTCGTTCCAAATGCCGTAATCTTTTTCGCGCAGAGCGACTTGTGTTGGTTTTTGTCGCGCACGAGCGGCTAATAGCTGTGGAAACGTCATTTGTTCCATAAAACTCCCCCTTTATCCCGCATGTTCTTCTCCTAAATATGCTTCTATGACGCGCGGATTTGTTTGCACTTCTTTTGGCGTTCCGTACGCGATCAATTTTCCGAAATCTAACACAGCAATATGATTGGATAAATCCATCACAACGCCCATATCGTGTTCAATTAAAATAATTGTCGTCTTTTTTTCTTCGTGAATATCAATAATATAACGCGCCATGTCTTCTTTTTCTTCGTTGTTCATTCCAGCCATTGGTTCATCAAGCAATAGTAAATCAGGATCCATCGCTAATGCGCGACCGACTTCTACCCGTTTTTGTAGACCGTAAGAGAGCGTACCAACAGGCACATTGCGCACATGCTCGAGCTCTAAAAAATCGATCACTTCTTCGACTTTATAACGATGCTCTACTTCTTCTTTTTGCGCTTTCCCCCAGTACAATCCACCTGCAAGCACTCCTGTTTTCATCCGCACATGCCTACCGAGCATAAGATTGTCCAATACAGATAAATGCGGAAATAACTCGATATTTTGGAAAGCGCGTGCAATACCTAAGGCCGCTCGTTTATGCGGCTTCACATGTGTAATGCGCTCATCTTTGAAAAAGATGTCGCCCTCTGTCGGTTTATACAGCCCGCTAATACAGTTCAACATACTCGTTTTTCCTGCTCCGTTTGGGCCGATCAATGAAAAAATTTCCCCTTCTTTCACTTCAAAGGAAACAGAATCAAGTGCCAATACACCGCCGAAGCGAATGGACACGTTTTGCACTTTCAATATACCCACTTCATTCCCCCCTTTTTCTTTATTTCTCTCTCTTTCGATAACACTTTATGGACGTTTTTATATCTTTATGACTTTACACAACGAAAAAACAAAAATGTAAGCGTTATCAAAAGAGGTCATAAAAAACATTTCTTAATTTTAAGAAAATTCTAAAAAGAATAGTACACAATTTTTTTTGGTCCGTCAAGCTTTTTTTCCGCTCCGAATGAATCGAAGCGGAACATGTTATTTTTGCATAGCTTTCATTTCACGTTCTCGCAATTCAACACGACGAATTTTTCCAGAAGTCGTTTTTGGCAGATCGTCGACAAACTCAATTTTGCGCGGATATTTATATGGCGCTGTGAGCTGCTTTACATGCTCTTGAAGTTGCGGAATTAAATTCGGGTCATTTTTATCTACTCCTTCACGCAATACAATAAACGCTTTAACAACGTGTCCCCGAATTTCATCTGGACTAGCAACAACCGCACATTCTTTCACAAATGGATGTTTCACTAGCGCATCTTCTACTTCAAACGGTCCAATCGTATAGCCGGAGCTAATAATAATATCATCGCCACGTCCTTCGAACCAGAAATACCCCTCTTCATCTTTTTTCGCTTTATCACCAGTAATATAATATTCCCCTCTGAACTGCATCGCTGTTCGTTCCGGATCTTTATAGTAACATTTAAACAAAGCTGGCGTTTCAACATGAACAGCAATATCGCCAACTTCTCCAACGGCACAAGGCTCCCCAAACTCATTAATAATTTCGACGCGATTTCCTGGCGTTGGTTTCCCCATCGATCCCGGTTTTATTTTCATTCCTTTCATAACCCCGACAAGCAATGTGTTTTCTGTTTGTCCATATCCATCGCGAACTTGAACACCGAAATAGCGCTCAAACGTATCGATCACTTCACGATTCAACGGTTCGCCAGCGGATACGGCGCTATGCAAATGCGGTAATTTATATTGGGAAATTGTCGGGACTTTAGCCATAAGACGATATTCTGTCGGTGTACAACAAAGGACGTTGATATGATATTTTTCTAACAGCTGCAAATATTTTTCTGGCTCAAACCGACCGTAGTACACAAACCCTGTCGCTCCAGAGCCAAGAGTCGATAGAAATGGACTCCACACCCACTTCTGCCATCCAGGGCTTGCTGTTGCCCAAACGAGGTCTCCTTCTTCAATACAAAGCCAATTTTTTGCGGCTGTTCGTAAATGGGCATATGCCCAAGCGTGCGTGTGCACTACACCTTTTGGATTTCCTGTCGTTCCCGATGTATACGATAAAAACGCCATATCTTCTCGCGACGTTTCTACAGCCATGAATGTATCGCTTTGCTTTGCCATTTCGTCATGCAAATCGAGCCAGCGCTCAGTCGAACCGCCAACAGAAAACGAAACAATATTTTCCATACCTTCAATCGAAGAAAATTGCTCAATATATGGAAAATACGCAACAACTCCTTTTACTTCTCCATGAGAGATGCGATATTGTAAATCTTTTGTGCGCAACATTTCAGAGCTTGGAATAACGACAAGTCCTGCTTTCAATGCCCCAATATATACTGCATATGCCTCCAACAAACGCGGGAGCATAACGAGTACTTTATCGCCTTTTTGTAACTGATGACTAACGAAAGCGTTTGCAATTTTATTCGCCTGTTTCATCAGTTCAACATATGTAACCTCTTTTGTTTCCCCCGTTTCACTTTCCCATTTTAAAGCGATTCGGTTTGGATCATCTGCATACTTTTCAAATTCGCTCGTTAAATTATACTTTTCTGGTGCGATTAAATTCATTTCCCTCTCCCCCTTAACCAATATGATACAAGAAAATTATACAAAAAAATCGAATAGTTTTGTATAACTTTTCTAAAAATTTTTAAAAGATAAAAAACTCGGTAGAACGCGCTACCGAGTTTTGTTTATTATTTATTTTGACTACTGAGTTGTTGTTCTGCCATTTTCACGAGACGTTTTGTAATCTCGCCGCCAACAGAACCGTTTGCTCGTGCAGTTGTATCTGGACCTAACTGCACACCAAATTCTTGAGCGATCTCGTATTTCATTTGGTCAATCGCTTGTTGCACACCAGGGACGAGCAATCGATTTCGATTTGCCATTCGTTTTCACCCCCTCGCATCTATAGGTTGTGCAAAACGAATGGACTTCATACATTTAAAAGAGCTCGTCCAATGGTTGATCTGGTTTCAACGTAATCGTTTCGACACGAGCGACCGTCTCCGCAATCATTTCTTCCAAAGGTAAGAACTGTTCATATTGAATAATTTTCTCTTTTTTCGGTTTCGTTTTTGGTGCTTTTGGAGTAAAAATTGTACAACAATCTTCATATGGGCGAATGGAAATATGATGTGTCCCAATTCGTTCAGCAATTGCAATAATCTCCGTTTTGTCCATTGAAATAAGTGGTCGGAGAATTGGTGTCGTTGTTACATCGTTGACGACGACCATACTTTCCAATGTTTGGCTAGCCACTTGTCCTAAACTTTCTCCCGTCACGATTGCTAATCCATTTTCTTTTTTACGAATTTCATCTGTAATGCGCAACATCGCACGACGAGTTGAAATAAGGGAGTAGTTTTCTGGCACTTGTTTATAAATCGCTTGTTGCAACTCCGTAAACGGCACAATATGAAGGCGAATCGTTCCGCCAAATTCCGTCAAACGTTGAGCTAAGTCAATGACTTTTTGCTTTGCTCGTTCACTTGTAAACGGCGGGCTAAAAAAGTGAACCGCTTCAATTTGCAAGCCGCGCTTCATTGCTAAATATCCCGCTACCGGACTATCAATTCCACCAGAAAGCATGAGCATCGCTTTTCCACTCGTTCCAACAGGCAAACCACCTGCTCCAGGTACGTCGTACGCTGTAATATACGTACCTTCTTTTCGAACTTCCACTCGAACATCAATGTCAGGATGATGGACATCGACTGTTAAACCTGTTGTATTTTTTAACACATAACTACCGAGCTCATAGTTTAATTCATTTGTTGTGACCGGGAATTGTTTATCCGCCCTTCTTGCGGATATTTTAAACGTTTTCCCTTCATATGGAAATTGTTTCACGAAATAAAGCGTAGCCTCTTTTATTTTTTCTAAATCGCTCTCCGTTTTTAACGCTAAACTTAGCGATTGAATCCCGAACACTTCCTGCAATTTTTCAATAACAGGTTGCGGTGGTGTATGATGTAAACGAACGTACATCCGATCGCGTAATGCTTCAATTTGAAGATTTGGAAAATGTTTTAATTTTTTTGCTATATTTCGTTTTAAACATCGTACAAATTGCAAACGGTTTTTTCCCTTTGTCGACATTTCACCGTAACGAATTACAATATGATCGTATGTCATTTCGTTCCCCTCGCTACTATTTTTAATCGTTCGTATGCTCGTTCAATTGCTTCAACGATTATGGAGATGTGCTCCATTTGTTGTTCGTATGATAAGCTTATGCGAATGGAGCGCTCCGCTCGCATTTTTTCAACTCCCATAGCTAACAATGTTTTGCTTGGCGCTTTTTTCCGAGATGAACAAGCTGATGTTGTTGATACATATACATGTTGTTTTTCTAATTCATGCACAAACGCCTCTGATTTGACTCCTTCTAAAGAAAAATGGATAATATGCGGAGCCGATTGTTCCAACGGGGTATGAACAACAATGCCTTCAATCGCTTGTAAACGTTCGATAAGCGCTCGCTTCATTTCTTCAAGGCGGGCAGAGGCTTCGTGATACTTTTCAACAGACATTCGTAACGCTTTCGCCATCGCTACAATGGCAGCGACATTTTCTGTTCCAGAACGCAACTGCATTTCCTGAGCCCCGCCAGATAAAAGCGGAGAAAGGCGTACACCTTCGCGCACATACAATACGCCTGCTCCTTTTAAACCGTGAAATTTATGAGCGGATATTGTATATAAATCCACATTTGCGCGCTTTAAATGAAGCGGCACCTTCGCCGCACCTTGCACCCCATCCACGTGAAAAAGCACTTTTGGATATTTTTTTAATACCATCCCAATTTGTTCAATTGGCTGAATGGAACCTACTTCATTATTGACATGCATCACAGAAACGAGAATCGTATCGTCACGCAACGCTTGTTCAATATGTGTTGGAGAAACGATGCCACGTTCATCGACGGGCACATATGTCACTTGAAAGCCAAGTTGTTCAAGCTGTTTACATGCTTCGGTAACGGACGGATGTTCAATCGCTGTTGTAATAATATGACGCCCGCGCTGCTGGTGCTGCCAAGCAACCCCTTTAATTGCTAAATTGTTTCCTTCCGTCCCACCTGATGTAAAAATCACTTCGGTCGGTTTCACCTCGAGCAGACGTGAGATTTGTTCTCTTGCTTGTGTAAGCAATCGCTCTGCCTGCATACCTAATCCATGTAGCGACGACGGATTGCCGAAATAATCGTTCGCTACTTTCATAAAAGATTGCAACACTTCTGGAAACGGTTTTGTTGTGGCGCTATTATCTAAATACATCATCGCCCTTGCCTCCATATACGTTCATATACAAACAGCCTTCTTATATTATCACATCTTTATTCAAAAAAGAAATGATCAAAGAATATTTTAAAGATTGAAACTTTTGATAAAAACGACAAAATTTTTATTTTGTATGGTAGTATATAGGCTGGTACGGAGACAACAAAGGAGGATCAACATGTCGAAAAAAGATTTAATCGCTGTCGGTTTCATGTTATTTGCTTTATTTTTCGGCGCTGGTAACATGATTTTTCCTCCTGCTCTCGGACAAGCAGCAGGAGAAAACGTATGGATTGCTATTGCTGGCTTTTTAATTACCGGCGTCGGATTACCCGTTTTAGCCGTAAGCGCCATTGCAAAAACAGGAAGTGATTTACAACAATTAGCTAGTCGAGTACATCCTGTATTTGGTGTTATCTTCACAACGATCATGTATTTAGCGATCGGCCCCTTTTTCGGCATTCCACGTACAGGGACTGTCTCGTTTGAAATTGGAGTGACGCCATTTTTACCTGAAACAGCCGATCGTTCCATCATGTTAGCCGCGTATACAGTCATTTATTTCATTGTATCGCTTTGGTTGGCATTAAATCCATCGAAATTAGTTGACCGCATCGGTAAGTTATTAACACCGCTTTTACTTATCGGTCTTACTTTGTTTTTTATCAAAAGTGTATGGACACCTATGGGGGAAATCCAAAAACCAACCGATGCCTATGCACATGCGCCGTTATTTAAAGGATTTATTGACGGATACTTAACGATGGATGCCATTGCTGCGCTCGTTTTTGGTATTATTGTCATTCAGGCTATTCAACAAAAAGGAATAACAAACAAAAAACAACTGACAAAACTTTGCATTCAAGCTGGGCTTATTGCTGCCTCTGGACTAACGCTCGTTTATTTATCGCTCGCTTTCATCGGTTCATCAAGCGTGCAGGCGATTGGTTATCGCGATAACGGTGGAGAAATTATTAGCCAAGCAGCCACTTACTTATTTGGCGAAGCAGGGACAGTCATCTTATCGGTTATTATTATGCTTGCATGCTTAACGACATCTGTCGGTTTATTATCATCGTGCGCAAGCTATTTTGCGAAAATTTCGCCAAAGCTCTCTTATCGAATGCTCGTCATCGTGATGAGCGTCTTTAGCGCGTTCATCGCAAATGTCGGTTTAACAAAACTTATTTCATTATCCATTCCTGTGCTTATTATCATTTATCCGTTAGCCATTACTCTCGTCGCTCTATCGTTTTTACATGACTATTTTGGCGGAAAACAAACGGTTTACATCGGAGCGATTGCTGGTACATTTCTTGTGAGCGTCGTTGATGGGCTAAAAACAGCAGGATTTGATGTATCCGCCATTTTACACGTATACGAAAAAACGTTACCTTTGTTTGAACAAGGAATTGGTTGGCTCACACCGGCACTCGTCGGTGGCTTGATCGGTTTATTGCTAAACAAAACAAATCATGTCACACGTACCGAAAGAAAAGCAAGTTAAAAACGAGTGAAGGGATTCCCTTTCACTCGTTTTCTTTTAGCCACTCACGAATACGTTCAAACGCTCCTTCTTCCACTTGCTCTACCGTAGCAATCGCTTTTTGTAAGGATAATTCGTATTCATATCGCCGAAACAACTGTTCCGCTTCTTCTAATCCTTCTTTCACCGTATGGAAACGACGACGGTAACGGTTTCCATATTGAATGACTTGTTCAGCTAATCGAGCTTGTTCAATCATTTCCTTTGTTTGATCACATACATTTTGCACAAAAACGACCGCCTCGTCTAGCGCTTGATGAACAGCTTCCATATTTAACGGTTTTCCGTCTAATGTAAGCGACACACGCGTTAAGCTTTCACGCGCTTCGCTCACTTGCAACATATAAGATTCCGGTAGCCCAGGAAGTTTGCTTTTTTTCACGAGCCGAATCGCTTCAGACAATTGTTTTTTCATTTCTGCTAATTTCTCACGCGCTGCTAATTCATCTTTTCTTAGCGCATATAAGTGCTCACGAAATTGGGCGTGCTTTTCTTTCACCGCAGCAATTTGCGCTAAAATTTCCTCCAATTCTTCACGAATAAGCGAGTAAGCTAAACGCTCCTCGATCATTTTCGTTTGAATTAACATAAATCGTTTCATCAATTGTTGCACTTGTTTTTCAATTTGTCGATATTTATCAAGATCATGTTGTGATAAATGATAACTTTGCTGAACAAATAACGTTTCATCGCGCGTTTCTTTCGTTTCTTCTTCTAACTCGTAAAGCGTTTGTTCAATTTTTTCCGTTTCATCATGAACGAAACGTTCCGCATATACTTCTTTCTCTAACAAATCGTACAACGTATCAACATCTTCTTGCACTTCTCGAAGAAGCTTTTCTGCTTCATCGACAGCAAGCGTTTCTAACAGCGTAAGCACTTTTGACAATTTCTCCCGAATCGTTTCTACTTCTTTGTCAACAGGCAAATGGTCAAGCACATATCCTTTCTCTAACAGTTCACGATATCCTTCGACAATATTGTCAAGTTGTGCTGGAATTTCAACTTGCGCATCGCTCAGTAAAAGTGGAATGTGTTCAATAAAATGGTTCAACTCATGTAATTCATTTTGAATAAGCAACACTACTTCACGAGCAGCTAAATAATTCCCTTCCGTCGTTAACTGTTCAAATGTTTGAAATTGTTGTTGAAGGGCATTTAATCGCGATTCAAGCGCAGTTTCTGTACGCCCGAACGTATGACGTTGAGTAAGCATCGCTTTTTTTACTTGGCGATACTTCTCTTTTAATTGTTCAATTTCTTCACGATTTTTTTCTTCACTTCCAACTAATTCTTGTAACTCTAGTAAAATGCGTTGAATGCTCCCTTCAATTTCTTGAAGCTGCTGTTTTGTTTGCTGTAACGCATCTTTCGCTTTCATAAACCGATATTTGACTACTGCTTCCTCAATATCAAACAACTTTTCTTCTATGTTCGGCAGTTGAACAGCGACAATGTCATCCCATTCATTCCGCCACTTTTCAAACAGCTGCTCTGTTTCCCCCATCATATTTAATGACTTAATTTTCGCCATTTCTTCTGGTACAGGGCGATTCATTAAAGAAATTTTCCATTGTTCCAATTGATCAATTTGTTTATATAAACGTTTTCGGTACACATATGTATATGTAAGTCCTCCGATGACGAGGAGCGCACTAATCGCTACAAATTCCATAATGGGCCTCCTTGTTGTCAAGCTTTCTTTTTTTGTGGAGAAGGCATTTTCTTTTCAATGATTTTATGATACCATGTTAGCAACATTTTTTGAGCAAAAATTTTAATTTTTTTCCTAAAAAAACGTGATTTTGTCGAATTTTGCGCCAAAAGAGGTGAAAAACGTGCGTGACGGGCATATTCATACACCGTTTTGTCCTCACGGAAGTGACGATGCGCTGCATGAATATATCGAAAAGGCCATTTCGCTTGGTTATACAGATATTTCATTTACCGAACACGCACCGCTTCCGAAAGGATTTATCGATCCAACCCCTTATCAAGATAGCGCGATGAAAGAAGAACAACTAGCGTCGTACGTATCAATTTTACAATCATTAAAAAAACAGTACGAAAGACATATTCGTATTCGCATCGGATTAGAGGTTGATTTCATTGTCGGATATGAACAAGAAACGAAAACATTTTTAAATGAAATCGGTCCACAATTAGACGATAGCATTTTATCCGTTCATTTTTTACAAATGAACAATCAGTACATGTGTATCGATTATAGCGAAGACATGTTTGGCGAAATCGTTGCAGCGTTTCACTCTATCGAACGAGTGTATGATGCGTATTATAACACCGTTCTCGCTTCTGTTGTTGCCGATTTAGGCCCATACAAACCAAAACGTATCGGACATATCACGCTCGTCCGCAAGTTTCATCGAGCATATCCGTGTGAATACGATGAGAACAAAATCATCACACGCATTCTAGATGAAATGAAAAATCGTCAACTAGAACTTGACTACAACGGTGCCGGCACAACAAAACCGCTCTGCTTAGAGCCGTATCCGCCTCATTGGGTTGTAAAAGAAGCGTTAAAACGCGGCATTCCGCTCGTATATGGCTCGGATGCTCACTCGATTGCCGGCCTTCACCAAGGAATTGAACATATGCTGATATAAAGGAGTGAAATACATGTTTCATGCACAAACATACACAGGGACAAGAGAAGAAAATTATGCACTTGTCATCGATCAATTAAAAGCGTTAATTTCGGATGAAAAAAATGTTGTGGCAAACCTAGCCAATGCTTCTGCTTTATTGAACTACTTTTTACACGATATTAATTGGGTCGGTTTTTACATAACAGAAGGAAATGAACTTGTTCTCGGACCGTTTCAAGGATTGCCCGCATGCGTGCGCATTCCATTTGGTAAAGGCGTATGCGGGACAGCAGCGGCCGAAAAACGAACAGTGCGTGTGGCAGACGTTCATACATTTCCTGGCCACATTGCATGCGATGCTGCATCTCAATCTGAAATTGTCGTTCCGATGATAAAAGACGGCCGTGTGATTGGTGTGCTCGATATTGATAGTCCAATAAAAAACCGTTTTGATGAAGTAGATGAACAGTATTTACAACAGTTTGTTGAAACGCTTATCCAATATGTTAACATATAAGAAAGAGGCCGAAATATTTGGCCTCTTTTTAATATTCTTGAACAACGACGCGATTTTTCCCTGTCCGTTTCGCCGTATACAATGCTTCATCAGCACGATTAAATAACTCTTTCACAGAGTCCGCGCGATTTTTCTTCCAGTACGATACCCCACAAGAAATCGTCACCGGTGGGTTTGTTAGCTCACGAACTTTTTGTACTAAGCGGTTCGCAATCGATAAACCTGCATTAATAGACACTTTCGGTAAATAAATGGCGAGTTCTTCTCCTCCCCATCGAGCTCCAATATCATTTTGGCGAATGTTCGCTTTAATAATATTTGCTACTTGAATAATAATTTCATCGCCTACTTGATGTCCGTACGTATCGTTTATTTTTTTGAAATTATCAATATCTATTAAGATAAATGTACCTAATCCATCCTCTTCCATCGAACGTTGGATACGTTCATCTAAATAATGACGTGCATATAAATTTGTTAGCCGATCTGTAATGACCATTCGTTCAAGTTCTTCACGCAATGCTGCGTTTGTAAACGCCAACGTGGAATGATGAATAAGTGATTGTAACAATTTAAACATATCAAACGAAAAGTGGTACGCCTCTTGATGTAGCACGATCGCTACACCTTTCATCATTCCGCGCATCATCGGTACGGCCATAAGCGAACGAAAACGTTTTGCATGATCGCTATGAATTTTCACATCACCTAAAAATAAATTATCCCGTGGATGTTGAATGCGATGGAAAACGAAATCTACATATGCCTTTGCTTCGCGTGATTGGAAAAATGCCGTACTTCCAGGAAGTACTTTACGCTCTTTTTCTTGCAAAATAATAAAACCGACTTCTTCCGCATCGAATGACGTTTTAATTTTTTCAATCATAAACTGCAGGGCGTCTTGGAAGCGTAAGTTCGTATTTAAGTGGTGAATCGTCTCGTTAATAAGTTGTAAATCAGCAATTAATCGTTTCGATTGTTCGTATAATTTTGCATTCTCTAATGCGCTACCAGCCGTATTTGCCAATAAGGAAATAAAGCGCATTTCCCGTTCTGGCAGCTCCATAATTGTCGGAGCAATCATTTCGATCACCCCGTAAATCCCTTGAGCTCCTTTAATCGGAGCATAAATCACAGACTTTTTATAAACAAGCGAATCATGAAGCTGGATTTGTCCAGTGACATACGCTTGCATTGCCCCCATGTGCTCATCTTCATTTTCAAATGTAAGTAGTTTAATCGGCAAATCTCGGTCTGTTGTGCTGTCATAAGATAAAAACAAATGAAACGTAAATGCCGGATATACTTCTTTTAATGTTTTTACAATTTCTTCAAGTACATCCCCGATATTCATAGACGCATGAATTTTTGTTGCCGCTCGATGCAATTGTTCGTATCTTTTTTCCTCACTTAATACTTCAGACACTTTGCGAATGCGAGCAAACACTTTTAAAAAGTCTTGTCTCATTTGTTTAATTAACGATCTCGGTATCATATCTCGCACATGAAGCTGAAAACGAACGAGTCCGAATGAATCTTCTGAAAAATGTATACCAAACTGAACGGTTTTGATTTCGCTTTCATCATCGATGACAACAACATCATCAAACTGTTGTTTTAGCTGCTCATCAAACGGAATCATATATTTTTCTCGCTGTTGTTCAATGATGTGATTTGTCGTCACTTCAGGTTCAAAAGCGTGTTTAAACGGGTTAAGCACATAAAACGTGACATCTAACAAGTGAAACTCTTTTTGCAATAAAGTGATCAGCGCTTGGATGATGCGAGGTAAATCCGTAAAATCTTCTTCTGTTAAAAACCAATCGAAAAACTTTTGCTTAAACATGGCGTATTGATCGCGTTCTTGAACGTTCATTTTTTTCACTCACCCGCACATACTTCCTCTCTTTATATGTATGAACCATATAAATAAAAAAATGAGAGTTTCTGTCATATTTCTAAAACTGAGGACCTATTAATTATATCATACCATACTCCTTATTATAAAGACTATACAAAAATTGTTGACTTAGACACGAAAAAAAACTATAATAGCCTTTGTGTAAAATATTGCAGCCTTTGTGCTCACATTTGTATGTCCATTTTGTTCCCCATAGAGAGCGTCATTCTCTAATTGGAGGTTGTATCGTGTAACTCTCAGCTGCTAGGGCGAGGATACATGAAAACAAAATGGCGATAAATGGTGAGGCACGACTGTTTTTATTTTACCAAAAATAAAAACAAAGGAGGAGCATTTATGGCTCGTTATACAGGTCCAACTTGGAAAATTTCTCGCCGCCTTGGCATTTCATTGAGCGGTACAGGTAAAGAATTACAAAAACGTCCTTACCCACCAGGTCAACATGGTCCAGGACAACGCAAAAAATTATCTGAATATGGTATGCAGCTTCAAGAGAAGCAAAAACTTCGCCATATGTACGGTGTAAACGAACGTCAATTCCGTAAAACGTTCGAAGAAGCTGGTAAAATGGCTGGTAAACATGGTGAAAACTTCATGATCTTACTTGAGTCTCGTTTAGACAACCTTGTTTACCGTTTAGGTTTCGCGCGCACTCGCCGTCAAGCTCGCCAATTAGTTAACCACGGTCATATTTTAGTTGATGGCAGCCGCGTTGACATCCCATCTTATCGTGTAAAACCAGGTCAAACAATTTCTGTTCGCGAAAAATCTCGCAACCTTCAAATTATTAAAGAAGCGCTTGAAGTGAACAACTTTGTACCTGATTACTTAACGCTTGATGCAGACAAATTAGAAGGTACTTACACTCGTTTACCTGAACGCTCTGAATTGCCTGCAGAAATTAACGAAGCATTAATCGTTGAGTTCTACTCACGTTAATAAAAAATCCTCTCTGCCAAAGCAGAGAGGATTTTTTATGCATAACGAATTAAATAATATTTTTTCTTGCCGCGGCGAATAATCGTAAAGCGTCCTTCAATGCGATTTTCTTCTGTCATTATTTTATTTACGTCTTGCATGCGCTCGCCGTTTACGTAAATCGCTCCATTCGCTACGTCCTCGCGAGCTTGACGTTTCGATGGACAAATGCCACTCGCTACGAGCAAATCAACAAGCGCCACTTCCTTTTCATGACATACATACGATGGTACATCTTTAAAACCTTGTTCAATCTCATTTGCTGTTAATTTTGCTACTTCTCCGCTAAAGAGCGCTTCAGAAATGTTGATTGCCTGTTGCAACGCTTCTTCCCCATGAACGAGACGCGTCATCTCCGCAGCTAATGCTTTTTGTGCTGCCCGTTTTTCCGGCGCTTCAGCTGTTTGTTTTTCTAATTCCATAATTTCTTCGTGCGATAAAAACGTAAAGTACTTCAAATATTTTACAACATCACGATCATCTGTATTAATCCAAAATTGATAAAACTCATATGGAGACGTTTTGTCAGCATCAAGCCATATCGCTCCACCTTCTGTTTTCCCAAACTTTGTTCCGTCTGCTTTTGTTACGAGCGGAACTGTTAATCCAAACACTTTTGCATCTTCTTCTGTTTTTCTAATGAGCTCGAGCCCCGCCGTAATGTTCCCCCATTGGTCACTTCCACCAACTTGCAACTTGCATCCATACATTTCATACAGCTTCAAAAAGTCGTATGCCTGCAAAATCATATAACTAAACTCTGTAAACGAAATTCCTGTTTCCAATCGCGACTGTACAGATTCTTTCGCAAGCATGTAGTTAATTCCAAAGTTTTTCCCGACATCACGCAAAAATGTAATGACATCGAGCGAACCGATCCACTCGTAGTTATTTGCGATAATCGCTGGATTGTCATCTTTGTCAAAATCTAAAAAGCGGCTTAACTGTTGTTTAATTCGCTCACTGTAATAAGCCACCGTTTCTTTTTCATTTAATTTTCGCTCTGCTTTTTTTCCACTCGGATCTCCAATCAGTCCCGTTGCTCCACCAACGAGCGCAATCGGTTGGTGACCAGCTTGTTGAAAGCGACGCAACATTAAAATCGGAAGCAAATGACCGATATGCAAACTATCTGCCGTTGGGTCAAAACCACAATATACTTTGACGCTTTCCTCTGCTAACAGCGCTTTCAGTCCATCTTCATCTGTCATTTGATTAATTAAACCGCGAAATTGTAAATCTTGAAGCAAATCCATTGCAACCACCCTTTCTGTTTATTATGGAAACAAAAAAACCCGTCCTTCATATGAAGGGACGAGTTTCATCGCGGTACCACCCTACTTAGAGAACATATATGTTCTCTCGCTTCATTGACATAACGGCCTATACCGTCTTTTGCTACTTTCGCACAAGCTGTTCGCAAAAGATGCTCACGGAGGTAATTCATGCTTACCTATGTACTAGTTCGCACCAACCACTAGCTCTCTGTCAACAGGGAGATAAGCACTACTCGTTCCGCTCATCGCTCAATTATTTACATGTTAGTATACCCTCTTTTATCATAAAACATCAACTGTTGTCAAGATATTCAAACAAAATTAGACATTTTCCGATACGAAAAAACAAATTATGATATAATAATGAAAATACAATACGGATGGGAGGTCACTATGTCAGAAAAACAAGTCCGATTTTCATGGCAAAAACTATGGCATCATTTTACGATTACGTACGAAGTGATTTGGAATGTATGTTTAATTATATTGATCGCCTGTTTATGCGCATTCAGTTTTGCCTTCGGTGTCGGTGCGGGATATTTTGCCTCACTTGTGAAAGATGCCAAGCCAATTCCTTACAAAGAAATGAAAAAAGATATTTATAACTATGAAGAAACAACGCATATTTATTTTGCTAATCGTGAATATCTTGGCTATTTCCGTTCGGATTTAGAACGCGATGAAGTCAAACTTTCACAAGTTTCCCCTCATTTCATTCAAGCGGTCATCGCTACAGAAGATGAACATTTTTATGAACATAAAGGGGTTGTACCAAAAGCTATTATACGTGCCATTTTCCAAGAAGCAACAAACTCCTCGACACGTAGCGGAGGAAGTACATTAACTCAACAGCTTGTAAAAAATCAAATTTTAACGAGCGAAGTGTCGTTTGAAAGAAAAGCAAAAGAAGTGTTGCTCGCTTTACGACTTGAAAAGTTTTTCTCAAAAGATGAAATATTGGAAGCCTACATTAACGTTGTGCCGTTCGGGAGGAACGCATCTGGGCGAAATATTGCCGGCGTGCAAGCTGCCGCAAAAGGCGTTTTCGGCGTCGATGCAAAAGAATTAACGCTGCCGCAAGCTGCTTTTTTAGCAGGATTGCCACAAAGTCCATTTCGCTATACACCGTTTACAAGCGAAGGGGAACTAAAAAGCGATTTATCTCCTGCGCTAAATCGAATGAAAACTGTATTAACGCGCATGAAAAAAGCTGGATACATTTCAGAAGAGCAATATAAGGACGCGTTATCATACGACATTACAAAAGACTTTGTTTCTTCCTTGCCATCTCCAGTGGAAAAATATCCATGGCTGACGTTTGAAATCGAACGTCGCGCTAAAGAGATTTTCATCGATTTATTAGCGAAAAAAGATGGATACGAACGGCAAGATGTACGTTCCAACGACCAGTTATATAAAGAATATGCCGAAAAAGCCGAAAAACAATTACGCCAAAACGGCTACACGATTTACACAACGATTGATAAAGACATATATGAGCGGATGAAAGCGATTGTCGAAAAATATCCGTACTTTGGAAGCGATACAGTTGTTCGGAAAAGAGATGAAAAAACAGGACAAATGATTTCTGTTCGTCAACCGGTAGAAGTCGGAGCGATTTTAATCGAAAACAAAACAGGGCGTATTATTAGCTTTGTCGGTGGACGAGATTATAACAGAGAACAACTGAATCACGCCACCCAAGCGTATCGTTCGAACGGTTCAACGATGAAGCCGCTTCTCGTCTATGCACCAGCAATGGAAATGGGCATTATTCAACCGGGATCTGTCATTCCAGATATTGATTTAGAAATTCCTACACAACAAGGCCCATATCGCCCAAAAAATGCAGATGGCAAAACACACGGCTTAACATCGGTTCGTCATGCGCTAAAAAAATCGTATAACATTCCTGCGATTCGGACATATGCGCGCATCATCGACCAACGCCCCATTTCATATTTAGAAAAAATGGGCTTCACAAGCTTAACAACGGGAGATGGACATCATTTATCCCTTGCCCTTGGGGGATTAACAAAAGGAGTAACGATCGAAGAAAATGTAAACGCATATGCAACGTTTGCAAATGATGGAAAGTTCATTGACGCGTATTTAATCGAAAAAATTGTCGATAAAAACGGAAAAGTTGTATATGAACACGAGACAAAACCAGTTGAGGTGTTTTCGCCTCAAACAGCGTATTTAACAATCGATATGATGCGCGATGTGATTCGCTCTGGCACAGCAGCCTTTTTAAATGGCAAGTTAAAATTTTCAGCAGATTGGGCTGGAAAAACAGGAACGAGCCAAAATACAAAGGACGCTTGGTTTGTTGCGACAAATCCAAATGTAACGTTCGGTACTTGGATAGGATACGATACACCAAAACCGCTTGAAAAAAGCTATAAAGGGTTATCATATTCACAAAGAAACTTATTGCTATGGGCACAGCTGATGAATGGGGCGTACGATATTCGCCCAGAATTGATTGCGCCGAAAGAACGATTCCAAATGCCTGGAGGAATTGTCCAACGCTCATATTGCGCAATTTCTGGATTACTTCCATCAGAAACGTGTAAACGATTCGGACTGATCGAAAGCGATTTATTCAATACAGCGTTTGTACCGAAAAAAGAAGACCCGTATTTAATTAGCGGAGCTTTCGTTGAGTTGAACGGAGAACGATACGCCTCTTTACCGACAACACCGAAAGAATTTACAAAAGAAGGTGTGATGATTGATGCTTCGTTACTTGAAGCGTGGGGAATTCAACATATAAAAGATATGAGCAAATTACTCCCGCAAAACGATAAATGGAAACATGTATTTGTCGCAAAAACGCTTCAAGAAAACGGGAAAAAACCTGACCCACTAGCTGCACAACAAAAAGGAACGACGCTCGTTTGGAACGAACATCATGAACAAGACGTCATCGGTTATCGGGTATACTACGCTTCATCCGAAACAGCAACGTTTCAAGTTATCGCAACAATTCGTAAAGGCGAACAAAAAAGCATACCGTTAAAACAAGGAATATATTACGTGACGGCTGTCGATATTGCTGGATTGGAATCGAATCCGTCCAATATCGTTCGTATGTTACCTGCGACACCACCCGAGCAATCAACCGATGAACAACCGATAGAAATACCAACAGAAGAACAGTCATCAACAAACTAAAAAAATCGGGCCATGCCCGATTTTTTTAGTCTTCCATTGTTGATAAATCACCTGTCGGTAAGTTTAGTTCCCAAGCTTTCAAGACGCGACGCATAATTTTTCCACTTCGCGTTTTTGGCAGCTTATCACGGAACTCGATCTCACGTGGCGCCGCATGCGCAGCTAAACCTTTTTTCACAAAGTTACGAATATCTTCTTTTAATTCTTCTGATGGCTCGTACCCTTCTCGTAAAGCAACAAACGCTTTAATAATTTCACCGCGCACCGGATCTGGCTTTCCGATAACACCTGCTTCTGCAACAGCAGGATGTTCAACGAGTTTGCTTTCCACTTCAAACGGACCAACACGCTCTCCCGCTGTCATAATGACATCATCAATCCGTCCTTGGAACCAGAAATATCCGTCTTCATCCATATATGCCGAATCGCCAGATACATACCAATCACCAGGTAAGAAGTACGACTCGTATTTTTGTGGATTGTTCCAAATCGCGCGCATCATTGAAGGCCAACCTTTTTTAATCGCTAAATTGCCCATGCGATATGGCGGTAATTCATTTCCTTGATCGTCAACAATCGCTGCCTTTACTCCTGGAATTGGTTTCCCCATCGATCCCGGCTTAATTTCCATACACGGATAGTTACAAATGAGTTGTGCCCCTGTTTCTGTCATCCACCACGTATCGTGAATACGGCGATTGAACACTTTCATTCCCCAACGGACGACTTCTGGATTGAGCGGTTCCCCTACGCTTAAAATATGGCGAAGCGAGCGCAAATCAAACTTTTTCACAAGCTCGTCCCCAGCACCCATTAACATACGAAACGCCGTCGGTGCACTATACCATACCGTAACACCGTAGTCTTCAATCGTTTTATACCATGCTTCAGGGTTAAAGCGCCCACCTACAATGACATTTGATGCCCCACAAAGCCATGGACCGAAAATGCCGTACGAAGTTCCTGTCACCCAACCTGGATCAGCCGTGCACCAATATACGTCATCTTCTTTTAAATCTAATACCCATTTTGCTGTTTGATAATGTTGAATCATCGCGTTATGCACATGCAGTACACCTTTTGGTTTTCCTGTTGAACCAGATGTATAATGTAAAATAAGTCCGTCCTCGCGTCCGACCCATTCAATCTGAAAATGTTTGCTTGCTGCGTTCATCCGCTTTTTCAAATCAAAAAATGGCCCTTCTTCTTTAATGTCATCTCCAACTAAAAATACGTATTTTAATGCTGGTAATTCATTTACAGGTACACGTGGTAAAAGCTCCGGCGTCGTAATAATCACTTTTGCCTCGCTATCTTCTAAACGGTCACGTACTGCTCCTTCCATGAACGCCTCAAAAAGAGGTCCAACAATTGCGCCAAGTTTAATTGCTCCAAGCACAGAGAAGTACAGTTCAGGCGAGCGAGGCATAAAAATGAAGACGCGATCGCCTTTTTCTACATCGGCCACTTCTTTTAACACGTTGGCTACTTTGTTTGAAAACTCCTTCATTTCTTTAAATGTGTATTTTTCTTCTCTTGTCGCGTCACGATAATAAAGAGCCACTTTGTTTTTTCGGAACGTTTCTGCATGACGATCAATCGCTTCATACGCCATGTTTACTTTTCCTGTTTCATACCACGAAAAATATTTTTCTGCTTCAGACCAGTCAAACGTTTTATACGTTTCTTCATAATTTTTTAAATTGAAATCCCCTTGAATGACTGGTAGCGTTTCCACTTTAATCATCCCAAACTCCCCCTTGTTTGAAGTGTTTACATTCGTATTATATTATACTATAAACAATTTCTCAATTTTTAAAAAATTTTCATTTATGTTTATTATGAAAACGATTTAATTTTTATTTTTTTATGTATAATTGAAGTGAGATTATTTCAGTAGGCGGTGGGGCAATGGAGCATAAAAAAACATATAACGCAAAACAATTAAAAACACCGAAAGGGACGTTAATTATTGAGGGACCGATTTCCCCAGAAAAATTAGCTAGCTACGAATTTCATCATGATTTAACAGCATTTCGACAACCGCACCAGCAACATCAAGCGCTCATTGAAATTGCAGGCCTTCCAGAAGGCCGAATTATTATTGCACGCCACGGTCATACGATCGTTGGTTACGTCACGTTTTTGTATCCTGACCCGCTTGAAAGATGGTCACAAGGGAAGATGGAAAATTTAATCGAACTCGGGGCAATCGAAGTTATTCCAGACTTTCGGGGATGTGGTGTCGGAAAAAATTTATTGAAAGTAGCGATGATGGACGATGCGATGGAAGATTACATCATTATTACAACAGAGTACTATTGGCATTGGGATTTAAAACGAACCGGTTTAAACGTATGGGAATATCGGAAAGTGATGGAGAAAATGATGAACGCGGGCGGACTCGTTTGGTATGCAACGGACGATCCTGAAATTTGTTCGCATCCAGCTAACTGCTTAATGGCGCGCATTGGGAAGCGCGTCGATCAACAATCGATCCAAAAGTTTGATCAACTTCGCTTTATGAACCGCTTTATGTATTAAAAAACAAAGGGGATGGGGAAATGATTGTCGAACAAATGATGAAAACAGATGTCATCGCACTAAAGCCGTCAAATACAATTGCCGATGCGTTAAATGTTGTCAAGCAAAAAAACATTCGTCACTTACCAATTGTCGATGAGGAATATCATGTCATTGGAATCGTCACCGATCGCGATTTACGCGATGCAAGTCCATCGATCTTTCATGCAAATGAACATGTAGAAGATTTACAAAAACCGTTAAGCACCATTATGAAAACAAACGTCATTACAGGTCACCCGCTTGATTTCGTCGAAGAAGTGGCAGCTTTATTTTACGAACATCGCATCAGCTGCATGCCAATCGTCAAAGAAAATAAACTCGTCGGCATTATTACCGAAAGCGATTTGCTATATACGCTCGTACAATTAACAGGGGCTCATCAGCCCGGCTCACAAATTGAAATTAAAGTGCCGAACCGAACAGGGATGTTAAGTGAAGTCGCTTCTGTTTTTCAAAAACGGAACATCAATATTTCAAGCGTTCTTGTATATCCTGATCAAGATGAAAAGTATAAAGTGCTCGTGTTTCGTATTCAAACGATGAACCCGATGGCGATTATTGATGATTTAAAAGCGCAAGGATACGACGTACTATGGCCAAACTTGCCGGGGGTTTCATCATGAGCAAAAATAGTGTGTTCGTTTATTCCGATGCATTTCAAACGTATAAATTCCATGATCGCCATCCGTTCAATCAACTGCGTGTCAAACTAACATATGACTTATTACAAACGGTCGGTGCTCTCCATGATTCACAAATTGTAGCACCGCGTCTTGCCACAGATGAAGAGCTAGCTCTTGTTCACGATATGGATTACATTGAAGCAGTAAAAAAAGCGGGGAAGGGACAACTTTCAGAAGAAATTGCAATCAATTATGGCTTAGGAACGGAAGATACACCTATTTTTCCAAATATGCATGAAGCGAGCGCCCTTCTTGTTGGGGGAACATTAACAGCGGTTGATTACGTGCTTTCTGGAAAAGCCGAGCATGCGCTCAGTTTAGGCGGAGGGCTTCATCATGGATTCCGCGGCAAAGCATCCGGATTTTGCATTTACAATGACAGTTCTGTCGCCATTAAATATATGCAAGAAAAATACGGTGTCCGCGTTTTATACGTCGACACAGATGCTCATCATGGTGATGGAGTACAATGGACGTTTTATGACGATCCAAATGTTTGTACATTTTCCATTCATGAAACAGGACGTTACTTATTCCCTGGTACAGGAAATGTCAATGAACGAGGACAAGGAAAAGGATATGGTTACTCCTTTAACATTCCTGTCGACGCGTTTACAGAAGATGAGTCTTGGCTAGCAGCATATAAAGAGGCACTCATGGAAATCGCCGACTTCTTTCGGCCTGACGTCATTTTAACCCAAAACGGTGTGGACGCTCATTATTACGATCCGTTAACTCATTTATGTGGGACGATGCGCATGTATCGTGAAATTCCAAAACTTGCACATCAAATTGCTCATCAGTATTGCAACGGTCGTTGGATTGCAGTCGGTGGCGGAGGATACGACATTTGGCGCGTTGTTCCGCGTGCATGGGCGCTATTATGGCTTGAAATGACAGAACAATCCGATATTTCTGGACCTTTACCGAAAGAATGGATTGCTCGCTGGCAACAACATGCACCCGTTTCTTTACCGCTCGAGTGGGATGACCCGGACGACTTATACCTACCCATTCCGAGAAAGGCAGAAATTACAGAAAAAAATGCCCAAACTGTCATCAAAGCACTTCAACCAATTCGAAGCAATAAACAACGATTAAATTTATAAAAAAATCATAAAGAGGCTTCTGCCTCTTTATGATTTTGTCGAATCGCGATATTCAATTCGATGTGGTAATACAACAATGTGATTGTCCACATGTTCTTTGTTCATATATTTTGTTAATAAACGCATCGCTACCGCACCAATATCGTACATCGGCTGTACGACTGTCGTTAGCTTCGGGCGAACCATTGTAGCTAAACGAGTGTTATCAAAACCGACTACTTCTAATTCATCAGGAATGCGCACACCACGGTCTTGGGCCCCATGAATGACACCAAGCGCCATTTCATCTGTCCCAACAAAAATGGCTGTTGGTCGCTGGGCAAGTTCGGCTAGTTTTTCATATGCTTCCATTCCTGAATCATACGTGTAATCCCCTTCAACGACGAGCTCGTCATCATAAGCAATATTCGCTTCTTCTAAAGCACGGCGATAACCAGCTAATTTTTTCAATCCGTTAATTGGGTCATTTAGCGGCCCTGTCACATAAGCAATTCGTTTATGTCCTTTTTCGATTAACATATGTACTGCATCATATGCCGCTTGCTCATAGTCAATATTGACGGATGGAATAATATTGTTTTTTTCAATGGTTGCAGCTAATACAATCGGTACATCTGACTTTTTAAACTGCTCGACATGCTCTTCAGTGACATCGCCGCCCATAAATAAAATGCCATCGACTTGTTTTGCCAACATCGTATTTAATAAATGCAGCTCTTTTTCTTTATTTTGATCTGAATTACTTAAAATAATGTTATACTTATACATCGTTGCAATATCTTCGATGCCGCGAGCCATTTCTGCAAAGAAAATGCTTGATATATCTGGAATAATTACTCCGACTGTCGTCGTCTTCTTACTTGCTAATCCGCGCGCCACCGCATTCGGACGATATCCGAGTCGCTCAATCACTTCTAATACTTTTTTGCGTGTAGAAGGCTTTACGTTTGGGTTCCCATTTACTACACGTGAAACGGTCGCCATCGACACGTTTGCTTCTCTTGCGACATCATAAATTGTTACATTCATCACATACACACTCCTTTTCAGCGCTCTATATATCGAAAACTGTCGTACATCGCAATTTTATGTAAAAATATCATACGATAAATGATTACCCAAGTGCAACGTTTTCACAAATAAATTCATAAGAAAAAGAAAAGCTGGCGAACAAATCACCAGCTTCTTCTCGTTATGCTTTTACAAATTGTTTTTGAAATGATTTTAATTCTTCCATAAACTCATTGAACTGATCAATGTCCATCTGTTGTGCGGAATCAGATAACGCCACAGCAGGATCAGGATGCACTTCAGCCATGACGCCATCCGCCCCAATGGCAAGCGCTGCTTTCGCACACGGTAAGAGTAAATCTCGACGCCCTGTCGAATGTGTCACATCAACAAAAACAGGTAAGTGCGTTTCCTTTTTCAAAATCGGCACTGCAGAAATGTCAAGCGTGTTGCGCGTCGCTTTTTCATATGTGCGAATGCCACGTTCACACAAAATGATTTGTCCATTTCCTTGCGACATAATGTATTCTGCCGCATGAATAAACTCTTCAATCGTTGCAGCTAATCCACGCTTTAACAACACCGGTTTATTCACTTGCCCAGCCGCTTTGAGCAACTCAAAGTTTTGCATATTGCGCGCCCCGATTTGAATGACGTCAATATAATCAAGCGCTGTTTCAATATCTGCAGGCGTCACAATTTCACTAATAACCGCTAAATCGAATTCATCTGCTACACGTTTTAAAATTTTTAACCCTTCTACTCCAAGACCTTGGAAATCGTATGGTGATGTGCGTGGTTTATACGCTCCTCCTCGCAACAATTTTAAACCGTGACGCTTGATTGCTTGTGCAACTTCCGCCACTTGTTCATAGCTTTCAACGGCGCATGGTCCCATGACAAAATATTGATTGCCATCGCCGATTTTTTCCCCTTTCACATCGACAATCGTATTTTCTGGCTTTTTCTTTCGAGATACAAGCAATGCTTTTTTATGATCATCTTCTTGTAAATCAAGACCGGCTTTAAAAATTTCTTTAAAAATATGTTTTAACGTCGCCGTATCAAACGGGCCGTCGTTATGTTCTAAAATTAAATCCAACATTTTTCTTTCACGAACAGGATCATAAAAATACGTCCCTTGGGCATCTTTAATTTTCCCGATTTCTTGAACAAGACGTCCACGTTCATTAATTAACTTTAACAACTGTAAATTTAACTCATCAATCTTTGCTCTCAGCTCATCTAATCGTTCGTTACTCATTCATCTCATCCTTTCTTTATATAAGCTAAAAAATATGGTACATTTCTATATAATTAGAGATTATTATAAACGAAGTGGATAAAGTTGTCACCCCTTTATTTATAAAACGCGTTTAAGCAATAAAGAATTTTTTAATTTTCGAAAAAGAAGGTGGGAAGCTTGATTTTTGCATTAGATATCGGCACTCGTTCAGTGGTTGGCATTATTTTAAAGGAAACAGATGGACAATATCAAGTTGAAGACATTGTCATCAAAGAACATGAAGAACGGGCCATGCTTGATGGACAAATTCATGACGTACTTGCTGTTGCGAAAGTCATTATCGATATAAAAAAAACGTTAGAGGAACGGCATGGGCCTCTTACACGTGTATGCGTCGCAGCAGCAGGTCGTTCATTAAAAACAGAAAAAGGAAAAACAACGATTTCAGTGAAAGGAAAACCGCTTTTAACTCATGAAGATGTCACATACTTAGAACTCGCCGCCGTTCAACAAGCACAAATGACGTTAGCGGAAAAATCATCGAATGAAAAAAGTCATCATTATTACTGCGTCGGTTATTCGGTGACGCGCTATGAAATTGATGGTGAAGAAATCGGTAGCTTAATTGATCAACAAGGAGATGAAGCGAGCGTTGAAGTCATCGCCACATTTTTACCGAAACTTGTCGTCGAGTCGCTTCTTGCAGCATTGCAACGTGCCCATTTAGAAATGGAGGCGCTAACACTCGAACCGATCGCTGCCCTAAATGTACTCATTCCTCCGACGATGCGGCGATTAAATGTTGCGCTTGTAGATATTGGTGCAGGAACGTCTGATATCGCGATTACAGATGGCGGGACAGTGATTGCTTACGGAATGGTACCGATGGCGGGCGATGAAATTACAGAAGCGATTTCTGATGCATATTTACTCGATTTCCCTCTTGCAGAACAGGCAAAACGTGACTTACATACAAAAGAAACAGTAACGATTACAGACATTCTCGGTTTTGAAACAGAAGTGTCTCGCGAACAAATGATTGCAACTATTTCTGAGGCGATTGACCGACTTGCTGATGCGATCAGCCAAGAAATTTTACGATTAAATAACGATCAACCGCCGAAAGCGGTGATGCTTGTTGGAGGAGGAAGCTTGACGCCAGAACTGCCGAAACGGCTTGCTCAAAAACTTCATCTTCCAGAAAATCGCGTCGCCATTCGCGGCATTGATGCCATTCAAAAATTGCACATCGATCGTGAAGAAATGAAACATCGTCCAGAACTCGTAACCCCTATTGGCATTGCGATCGCTGCAAAGCAAACACCCATTCAATACGTAACGGTAGAGGTAAACGGACAATCGATTCGTTTATTTGATATGAAACAACTGACGATCGGTGATGCACTATTAACTGCAGGTATTCAATTACATAAACTATACGGCAAACCCGGCTTAGCTTGCGTCGTTACGCTCAATGGAAATACAATTACAGTTCCCGGAACACACGGAGAGCCACCAATCATTATGAGAAACGGTGAACCGGCAACGTTCGATACACCTATTAAAAACGGCGACCATATCGTTGTTGAAAAAGGGAAAGACGGAAAGCAAGCAACCATTCAACTTCGTGATTTGCTTGAATCATTACCGACAAAACAAGTGACAATCAATGGGCAACAATATACGATTGAACCGCTTGTGTTGCGGAACGGGGAACCCGCTTCCCTCGATGCTGTTTTATGTGATCGAGACGCCATTGTCGTCCATATGCCAGAAACGATGGAACAACTTTTGCAAGCAACAAAAAACGACCATCTTCTCCAACATCTCGAGCCATTTACGATCACGTTAAACGGAAAAAAAATAAAGTTTCCTGAATGGGGCGCAACGATATATCGAAATGGAATGGAGTGCCAACGCTATACCCCATTTGAAGACGGCGATCACATCGTCGTTCATGAACAAAAACAGCGAACAATCGCTCAAATAGCGGAAGCAAGACAGTTGAACATTCATTACTCGCTCCCAATTATATTTAACGGTGAAGCGTTAACATTAACAAAACAAATTGGTGCGTTTTATCGTAACGGTGAACAGCTTCATGAGGACGATCTTGTTCAACATGGAGATGAGCTTCAATTTAGCGAGCGAAAAATCGAGCCGTTTATTTTTCAAGATATATTTCAATACGTCCAAGTTGATATTCCTCAAGGAGCGTCAACAACATTTACATTACTGAAAAACGGAAAACCGACAACATTTTACGAGACGCTTGCCCCAGGTGATCAACTTGAAATTATTTGGCAGAAGAAAAAGCAACTATGAGCAGCCCATAGTTGCTTTTTTCTTTTATTTTAAGTTTTCTGGATTTAACGGCTCTAACTCTGGGAGAACAAAACGGCCGTCTTTACGAATGAGCACACCATCAAAATATATTTCACCGCCACCATATTCTGGACGTTGAATCATAACCATATCCCAATGGATGTTCGAATGGTTGCCATTGTACGCTTCATCGTAACATTGACCTGGTGTGAAATGGAAGCTACCATCGATTTTTTCATCAAATAAAATGTCTTGCATCGGATGTTGAATGTACGGGTTGACTCCGATTGCAAATTCGCCGATGTAACGCGCCCCTTCATCTGTATCAAAAATTTGATTAATACGCTCTGTATCGTTTGCTGTTGCTTCAATAATTTTTCCGTCTTTAAACGTTAATTTGACATTTTCAAACGTAAAGCCTTGATAAGGTGAAGGCGTATTAAATGTAATTGTACCATTGACGGAATCGCGAACAGGAGCGGTATACACTTCTCCGTCTGGAATGTTCATTTGACCTGAACATTTTATAGCAGGAATATCTTTAATGGAGAACGTTAAATCTGTTCCTGGTCCTGTAATGCGCACTTCGTCTGTTTTATTCATCAACTCAACAAGGGCATCCATCGCTTTATCCATTTTGCCGTAGTCTAAGTTACATACGTTGAAATAAAAATCTTCAAACGCCTCTGTGCTCATTTTCGCAAGCTGTGCCATAGACGGATTCGGATAGCGGAGCACGACCCATTTCGTTTTCGGTACACGAATGTCCCGATGCACTTTTTGCATAATTGTTTTTCCATGAATTTTCATTTTGTCAGCTGGTACATCCGCAAACTCATTAATGTTATCCCCTGCACGTAAGCCGATGTAAGCATCCATTTCTTTCATGACGTTTGCTTCAAATTCAGCCATCATGTGAAACTGCTCTTCTTGTGCACCAAGCAGAAGCGCACGATCGACTTGATGATCTTTTAATGAAACAAACGGATACGCTCCTACAGCGTACGCTTCACGAACAAGTGCAATGACGAGCTCTCGCTGCAAACCGAAGTTTTCGATTAATACTTTCTCCCCTTTTTGTAGGCGAAGCGAGTAATGAATTAAATTTTTCGCTAATTTTTCAATGCGCGGATCTTTCATTTTGTATTCCTCCATTCCATCGTATGTACATGTATATTGTAACCGATCTACAAAAAATTTGGAGTTTTTTGCAGGATTTTTTCTGTTTTTGTCGAATGAAATGTAAGATAGACAGAAAGGGGTTTTACAATGAACATCGTTTTGTATAGTAGCATTGCGCTCATCTCCATCGCCTTTCTCATTTTAGTTATTTATGTCGTCCAAACATTAAAAACACTTCAAACGACGTTGCAACACGTTGCAAAAACAGTAGAAGAAGTTGAAAAACAAATGCATGAAATTGGGAAAGAAACGGCACAATTACTACATAAGACGAACGCGCTTGCAGATGACGTGCATAAAAAAGCAGAAAGCTTGCAAAGCGTATTCGATGCAGTAAAACAAGTAGGTGTTACCGTTCAAACATTTAGCAACTCGATTTCTAAAACGTTAACAACAAACGAAAAAAAAATTGCGCAGGCGATTCAGTGGGGACAAACACTCATTGAAATATGGACAAAATGGAAAGAGAAACGAAAGTAAGGAGGCATTCATATGGCGAAAAACGGTTCTTTTCTACTCGGGGCCATTGTTGGGGGAATTGCAGGTGCAGCAGCAGCACTCTTTTTGTCGAGCGAACGCGGAAAGCAGTTATTAACCGAATCAGCACAACATGGAAAACAACTGTTGAATGATTTCAAAGAAAGCAATATAAATGAATGGAGAAAAAGTGAAGAAAAAGAAGAACCGATAAAAAGCGAACAAGAGAAATCGCATTCCATTTCATCTATCCCGATTCCGCTCCCTTCATCAGATGTGGAACAGTTATTAAAAGAAACCGAACAAGCGGTTCATGATGTCGAAAAACGTTTGAATAAAGGAACTGATGCACATGGAGAAAGTTGAAACAATTGAACAATTTGAGCAAATTTTCTTGTCACATCGCCCGTTTTTATTTATGAAACATAGCCTTACATGCCCAATTAGCCATCGGGCATGGCTAGAATTTGAACGGTTTACAAACGATTTTCCACACATTCGCGCCTATTACTTACATGTACAACACGCTCGTCCGTTATCACAGCATATCGCAGAAGCGCTCCAAGTAAAGCATGAATCTCCTCAAGTGTTATGGGTGACTGAACAAGGAGTAAAGTGGCATGCTTCACATTGGAACGTCACATACGAACAAATGAAAAAAGCAACTATGAGCGCATCATAGTTGCTTTTTGCTTATACGTGAACCGATTGTTCGTATTTCTCTTGAAATTTTTGAATATCGCCTGCTCCCATAAAAATAAGGACAGCGTGATCATGGTGTTTTAACACGTCAACTTGTTCCTCATGCAACAGTTTAGCCCCATCAATTTTTGCACGCAAATCCTCGATGGATAATTTCCCTTGGTGCTCGCGCGCTGAGCCAAAAATATCGCACAAATATACCGCATCAGCAAGCGATAAACTTTCAGCAAATTCTTGTAAAAATGTTTGCGTCCGTGTATATGTGTGCGGTTGAAAAATCGCAACAATTTGACGATCTGGATACTTTTGTCTTGCCGCCTCGATCGTTGCCCGTATTTCCGTCGGATGATGAGCATAATCATCAATAAGCACTTGTGAACCAAACGGTTTCTCATGGAAGCGACGTTTCACCCCAGGAAACGTTTTTAATCGTTCTTGAATAATGCTCACATCAATCCCTTCGTAATGGCAAAGCGCAATGACAGCAAGCGCATTCAGTACGTTATGATCGCCATATCGAGGAATATGGAAAGAAGCAAAAAACGTATGGCGCACAAACACATCAAACGATGTACCTTCTGATGTTTTCACAATATTTCGTGCTTGAAAATCATTATCTTCAGCAAACCCATAAAAAACAACAGGAACTTTCGCTTGAATTTTTTGTAAATATTCATCATCCCCGCAAGCAATAATTCCTTTTTTCACTTGCCACGCCATTTGTTGAAATGCAGAAAACACATCTTCAATATTTGCAAAATAATCTGGATGATCGAAATCAATATTTGTCATAATCGCATAATCAGGGCAATATGCTAAAAAATGACGACGATATTCGCACGCTTCAAATACAAAATATTTACTTCCTTCTCTTCCCTTTCCAGAACCATCTCCGATTAAATATGACGTCGGTTGCGCTCCTTGCATCACATGAGCGAGCAATCCTGTTGTCGATGTCTTCCCATGGGCGCCAGTCACAGCGATACTAGTAAATTTCTGCAAAAATTCACCTAAAAACTGGTGATAACGAATGACTGGTACACCGAGTTCGCGAGCGGCTACAATTTCTTCATGAGTATCTGGAAATGCGTTCCCTGCAATCACAACCATATTTTTTTGAATATTTTCCGCCCGAAATGGAAGAATGGGAATCCCACGTTCTTCTAAAGCCTCTTGCGTAAAAAACCGCTTATCATAGTCTGAACCTTGCACAACACATTTCATATCATGTAACACTTGAGCAAGTGCGCTCATTCCAGTACCTTTAATGCCGACAAAATGGTAAATAGTCATAAAAAAACCTCCACCAACTATCGTTGATCTATATAGCAGTATATGACACAAATTCCGTTTTGCTATTTTCATCTTATGTAACAAACTTCATTATACCATCGTTTCACCGCGATGATAAGAAAAACTGATAGAAGCATCATTCTTCTATCAGTTTTTCCGTGTTACTGACCAGTATACTCCACTTTTTCAAGGCGTGGATTTGGACGATAACGGCGCCCTGCTTTCGCTTGATGTTTTCCGTTTAACAATACGTTATCGCCAGTAAAGCCGATGTGTACTTTTAACAAACTGCTTCCTACACCGTACATATCAACTGGCACACCTTGTTTTTCAAACTCAATAATGCGCTGTTCGTTGAATCCGCCACTAACAACAATTTTCACATGCTCAAATCCTTCGCGATCAAGTGCCTCACGCAAAGCGAAAATAAGTGGTGGATTGACACCGCGCGGATCAAATGTGCCAAGCACTTCTGGGTGACGAATAAAATATTGATCGATCATCGTTCGAGACGTATCGACGCGAACAGCCTTTAACTTATCACCAAACTCTCGCGCCACTTTCAACGCATCTGTAATACAGTCATTATTATAATCGACAAGAACGATTAAATCGTCATCTGGATATTTTGTATGGTACGCCTTTGCTGCCGCAACAACATCCCCATCAAACAATTGAATGAGCGCATGCGGCATCGTTCCCATTCCTTGTTTCCCCCACCATTCGTTCATCGCATGGGTCGCTTGCGCGGTTGAACCGCCAATAAAAGCGGCATATCCATCACCCGCTTGCATCATAAAATGGTCATCACGATCCCCCATAAAAATGACCGGTTTTTGCACACCTGACAAAGCGGCAGCTTTAACGACGTTATACACGTTTGTTGCTACAGATGTTCGGCGCGCCAAAATCCCGTCAATAATCCCTTCTAAATATCCGAAATTTTGATACGGACCTGTGATGGTCAACACCGTTTCAAACGGGCTAATTTTATCTCCGTCTTTTAATGAATAAATTTCTAATTTTTCTGGTTCGTCCGCAAATGTATGCAACAAAGCAATCACTTCATCCGTTCCGCATAAGACTGCATGTTCTTTTTGGAAAAACTGCATCGTGACAATATTATTTGGACGAAATTCTTTTACAATTTCGCGCGTTTTTAAAAAATATACAGCTGAAAACCAACCATCTCGCACACGTTCATCAAATTTAAACGTTTTATTCGTTAGCCGTTTAATCTTTCCTTGTAGCTTTAATTCGATTTCTTTCATTTTGCTTTCCCCTTCAACCATCGTTTTCACTTATTTAGCATAGCATGTTTTCTATTTCACGACCACTTGATCTAAATCGTATCTTGTAGTTGCTCAAGATCTTGCTCATCAATTAAAACATCACGCGGCTTACTTCCTTTCGGAGCTGATACGATTCCGCGTTGTTCCATCATCTCAATTAAACGTGCCGCTCGATTGTAGCCAATGCGAAAGCGGCGTTGTAAACTTGATGTGGAAGCGCCCCCCTGTTGAACAACAAACTCACACGCCTCATAAAACAATTCATCATCTTCATCAGCTTGTACATGTTGTTGCAACAGCTCGTCATGTTGAAATAAATAAGACGGTTCCATTTGCTGACGCACATGGGCAACGACGCGCTCAATTTCTTCATCGGATACGAAATTTCCTTGTAAACGAATCGGTTTCGCCGTTCCATTTTCTAAAAATAACATATCGCCTCGCCCCAGTAACTTTTCCGCGCCGTTTATATCAATAATCGTGCGTGAATCAATTTGTGACGATACTGAAAAGGCAATGCGTGTTGGAATATTTGCTTTAATTAAACCGGTAATCACGTCGACCGATGGTCGCTGTGTAGCAACAAGCAAGTGCATACCACATGCTCGCGCTTTTTGAGCAATACGGCAAATCGCTTCTTCGACGTCAGCTGGCGCAACCATCATTAAATCGGCAAGCTCATCAATAACAATGACGATATAAGGTAAATGTTGTTCCGGTTTTTGTGCTTTTCGCACTAACTCGTTATAACGAACAATATCACGTACGCCAGTATGTGCGAACAGTTCGTATCGTCGCTCCATTTCAGATACAGCCCATTTTAACGCTGCTGTTGCTGCTTTTGCATCAGTGATGACCGGACTGACTAAGTGTGGAATATGATTATATGGTGCAAGCTCAACCATTTTCGGATCGATCAATAACAACTTCACTTCATGTGGTGTTGCTTTATACAACAAGCTGACTAACATCGCATTCATACATACACTTTTCCCTGATCCTGTTGCCCCAGCGATCAATCCATGAGGCATCTTTTTTAAATCGGTCACAACGGGTCTCCCTGAAATATCTAATCCTAAAGCAACGGTTAATGGAGAGTCTGACTTTTGAAACGCTTCGCTTTGTAACACTTCGCGAATAAAGACCGGGCGACTTGATCGATTCGGCACTTCAATCCCTATTGTGTTTTTCCCTGGAATAGGTGCTTCCATCCGAATATCGACAGCTGCTAAATTTAATTTAATATCATCTGCTAAATTCGTAATTTTATTCACTTTCACGCCAAGTTCTGGCTGTACTTCAAAACGAGTAACTGTCGGCCCTTTCGTTACATGGACAACCTTTGCTCCAACGTTAAAATTTTTAAACGTCTCGTTCAACCGCTCCGCTTGTTCTTTTAACCATGTTTCATCATCTTCTTGACGGATGAGTGGTGGATGCAGCAATGATAAAGACGGAAACACGTATGTTGACTGTTTTTGTCGCTCTTTCCATTTTTCTCGATCTTGCTTTAACATCATCACATTGTATGGCACACCACTTCGTTGCCGTACTTGTTTCTCCTTTTCTTCTTCTCTCCCTTGTTCTCTATTTTCTTGTGGCTGTTTTTGTTCCGTTTTTTCTTCAACAATTTCTGTTTCTTCTTGTTTTTCGTCTCCCTTTTCATGAACAAAATCGTCCACCTCATGACGAAGTGGCTCACTCTTCTGTATATGCGCATGTTCGTTTGTCTCAACAACAAAATGTTCTTCTTTTTCTATCGATTCAGTTGCCTCTACATTCACGCATTCGTTTGTTTCGACTTTTTCAACGATCGGAAGTTCAAATTCAACCATTTGTTTATCTTCATTTTTTCGTTCTACGCGTTCCATTCGTCTATAACCAAATACAGGTGATGGGACATCCGTTGGGCGAAATGCGCGTGATTCACTCGCTTTACGATCGAAACGATATACTTTTTTCTCAAATGAACTCGTTTGTGACAACGGTTCATCCGTTCTATCTTTTCTTCTTTCTTTCGGTTCATCTGGAATTAACGGAAAGCGAAACTTCCCTTTCGGATATTCATAAACGACTTTCGCCTCCATCTCTTTATGTTCGTTTTTTGGCACGGTTGGAGAGTGTTTTCGCGTCTCTTTTATCTCATCGTTCTCCCCAAATAAATAACGAAATAATGCCTTTAACCAACCCATTCAGTCCTCACTCTTTCTTTGTACATTCAGTTTTATTTTATCACAAAAAAAAGCTGACTGCCGCAACGGAAGTCAGCTGAAAAATGGTTGACCTACTTCGTACTCATCATTTAAAACGAGAATGCCTTTCTCTTGAGGAGCGTTCGGTAAGTTTAGTTCGCGTGCAGAACAAATCATTCCGTAAGATTTTACGCCACGCAGCTCTGCCTCTTGAATGACAAGACCGCTTGGCATGACTGCCCCAACTTTTGCAACAACAACTTTTTGTCCAGCTTCAACGTTTGGAGCGCCACATACAATTTGCAACGTTTCCGCACCGACATCGACTTGACAAACGCTTAACTTATCAGCATTCGGATGTTTCTCCTTTTGTTTCACGTAACCGACGACAAACTTCGGTGAAAAATCAGCCGCTACTTGCTCATCTACACCGTTCTTTTGAAGTATATCATTAATTGTCGCAATCAGTTGTTCTGTTCGTTCAATGACCCCATTTCCTTCAAATGTACCGTATGTAGACGCGTGAAAAATATTGTAACCGACTGTCTCACCTGTCTGCTCATTGAAAATGCGCACGACATCTCCTTTTTTCTCAAAAGCTCGCACTTGCGGATCAACAGCTTTCAATGTAATAAGTAACGTATCTCCGATCCCTTCACGATTGTAAAATACATTCATTGTTTCTCATCCTTTCGACGATTTTTTCCAAGAATAAAAATCGGTTGAAGTTGCCCATCTTCGTATAAAAATGAGAGGGCGGTAATCGGCACTCTACCGCTTGCAAAAAAACTCATCGTCAACTGCGCAAGTACATCATATCCGATTTCGTTCTCAATGTCAGCAATAATAAGCACATCTTGATGAGGAACGGCCAATAACATCGTTCCTTTTATTTTTTCAGAAAACTTTTTCAAAAAAGCATCGTTTAATATGCGACTTGCATCATACCCATCGTTTGTATTCAAAAAGTAAAACGTATTACCTGCAACACGGTCTTCTTTTACCGTTGTAGGCAAGGAACGCACATTAAAACGCGCAATTTCTTTTAATTGTTGCACATCCCAGCGCTCCGATTCAACTAACCGCTCATCAATAAGCCGATACGTTGTTCCTAAATCAAGTGCATAATAAATGCGCGTTTCTGCTGTATGTTCATCATAAATAAACATCGCTCCTTCGTTCGTCTTTGTCGGAAATGAAGTAGAGCGAATAACCGGATATACATGTTTTTCTTTTCCACGCAACGATGAATCATCATGTAATGCATTCAATGTTTGTTCTACATAATAAACGACTTCATCAATCGCGCGCTCTTTTTCCAGTTCCCATTTCGCAATAATTGGAGGTAAGGAGATCGTTACTCCTTTTTTCGTTTCGCGATGTTCAATGCGAAGTGTATCTTTTTTTCGATCCCATTGAAACTCCCACGGATAATGAGATAATCGCTGTTGAATATGCTCGCTTATTTTTTTACTATTCATCACGCTCACCTAAATGTTCAATAAAAGCGATGATTTCTTCTTTTGTTTTCCGATCTTTGCTGACAAATCGGCCTCGTTCTTGTCCGTTTTCATACGCGATAAAACTTGGAATGCCGAATACGTTATGCGCTGTAAACAAATCGAGCAATCGATCGCGATCAACCGCATAAAACGTATAATCCGAAAACTGTTCTTCGATTTCTGGCAAAATCGGCTTGATGACTTGACAATCTGGACACCAATCAGCTGTAAACATCATAATGACTTTCCCATGTTGAATGACTTCGTTATATTGCTCCATACGTTCGATTGTTTTCATCTATCTATCCATCCTTTCTTTTGATGTTCATACTGCCCTTTTAACATATGAACAATATGTGTATACATCGTTGTTCGATCGATCGCTCCGTTCGTCAAAATACCAATCGCCCCTTCATTTGAACGAACGTCGCGGCGATTTGCGTATTCATCCATCACTTCAGCTAATTCTTTTCCACCTCTTAATTGTTCACCGATTTCAGCGGGGAGGGGAATACGTGCCCCTCCTGCCACAACAACCACTCCATCACGATCAACGAGCGCCCCCCAATTACATAACCAAATTCCCCCATTTCGCGCGACGAACACGCCACCTTCTAAACCGATCCCGATATGTGCTTGTTGTTTACAAACAGCTAACGTCGCTCGCTCAATCGCACCTTGCAACGTTTCTTCGTCGGAAAACGGTTGTTTTGACACGCTCGGTTGCACATCACTCGAAATAATCGTATAGTGCGCCTCATGAAACACAGCCTTTACCGCTTTCACTTTTGTATTATTTTTCGTTCCAACAGCTATGTTCATCTCTTGATCTCCTTAAGCGTTATGACGAATAGCGTCCACTGTCGCACGGTCACATCGTTTCACAAGAGCGACTAATAACTGTTTTGCCGCTTCATAGTCATCCACATGAATGATGGAAGCATGTGTATGAATATAGCGTGCACAAATGCCAATCACAGCTGAAGGGACACCGCTATTCGCGATATGTACTCTTCCTGCATCTGTTCCACCACCTGGTGAAATAAAGTATTGGTATGGAATGTTGTTCGTTTCTGCGATGTCTAAAATAAATTCACGCATGCCGCGATGCATAATCATTGTACGATCATAAATGCGCACGAGCGCACCTTTGCCAAGATGCCCAAACTCTTTTTCGTCTCCTGTCATATCGTTCGCTGGGCTAGCATCTAGCGCAAAGAAGATATCTGGTTTAATCATCGTGGCTGCCGTTTGCGCCCCACGAAGCCCAACTTCTTCTTGAACTGTCGCTCCAGAATATAATACATTCGGTATCGTTTCGTCTTTTAACTCTTTTAACAATTCAATGGCTAAACCACAGCCGTAACGATTGTCCCATGCTTTCGCCATAATTTTTTTCTCGTTTGCCATCGGTGTAAACGGACAAATAGGCACAATTTGTTGCCCCGGGCGAATGCCCATGCGCTCTGCATCATTCCGATCATCTGCTCCAACATCAATGAGCATATTGTTTATATCCATTGGCTTTTTTCGCTGCTCTTCGTCAAGCAAATGAGGAGGAATCGAGCCGATTACACCAACAATGGGACCGTGATCTGTTATAATTTGTACACGTTGAGCTAACAATACTTGATTCCACCAACCGCCAAGCGGCTGAAAACGAATCATTCCTTGTTCTGTAATGGCGGTCACCATAAAACCTACTTCATCCATATGCCCGGCAACCATCACGACTGGACCATCTTCTGTTCCGCGCTTCACTCCAAAAATGCTCCCAAGCCGATCTTGTACAATATCATCAGCATATTTTTTTAACTGTTCACGCATAAAGGCACGCACCGCATGTTCATTCCCCGGTGCCCCCGGCAATTCGGTTAACGTTTGAAACAACTGTAAATCCATCGTTTTTTCCCCTTTCTTTGCTCGCTATTTGTCATTGTAGCGAATTTTACATGTAGTTTCCACTCGAACAATTCGGTATACTAAAAGAAAAAGTGGAGGAATGGATTATGCGCGTCAAAACGTTTCTTACTGGGATCGTTGTCGGTGCAACAGCAGCATACATATGGAATGAGTGGCAACATCAACGTTTTATTTCATCTGAACAAGCGCTCCAAAAGGCGAAAGACGCCTTTCAACAAACGGGTGACATTACAGGATCGTGGATCCAAACGACCGTTGAAACAATTGAAAAAAATGGGCTACGCTACAACGTCTATCGAGGTGGCATTACGCGTCCAACTGGCGCATATGAGTGTCTCATTGATGCAAAAACAGGAACAATTATTGAAGCACGAAAATTGTAAAACCCAAGCAAGCCGCTTGGGTTTTTATTGACGTTTAATCGATTCAATGATTTGAAACTCATCATTCCAACGGACAGCGCGATAATACGCATCGTGATAAAACGTAAACCATGCATCGTTTTCCATTCCATAGGCGAGCCATTTTTGTTTAGCGAAAATGGACGTCATCGGGTAATCATCGTATGCCATCACCCAAAGCGGATTTTGATGTGCATGTGTCGGCATTAAATCACCAAGATGAACGGCCGTTTCTCCTTCAGATGTAATAATAATAATGGCATGTCCGTCACTATGACCGCCTGTATGAATCATCGTAACACCAGGAACGACTTCTAACTGCTCAGCAAACGTATCAACTTGCTCTACAATGGCTTCCCAGTTTTCTTTCCAGTACGTATTGCGCGAACGAATATTTGGCTCTTTCATCTCCGCCCATTCCACTGCCGATGTAATAATGCGCGCACGCGGAAACGTTGGAACGAGCTTATTTTCTTCCCATTTTGTTAACCCGCTCGCATGATCGAAGTGCAAATGCGTCATTAATACAAGATCGATGTCTTCGGTAGTTAAAGAAAGAAGCGCCAACTGCTTTTCTAAGTCAGACTCTTCTGTAACACCAAAGTTTCGTTTTTGCTTCTCATTCAATTTTCCTTTTCCAATGCCTGATTCAATGAGTATGTTTTTCCCATCCACTTGCAATAAAATCGGATCCGTGCGAAGCGGAATTTGATTTTGGTCGTTGCATGGATATTTTTTCATCCAAAGCGGTTTTGGCACGACACCAAACATCGCTCCCCCATCTAAATGTGTAATTCCTCCATTCAACCACGTCATCGTTATTTGACCGATCGTTAATTTCTCCATCTTCTCTCCCCCTCTCATGCTCTATTTTAACATTATAAAAATATTCAGAAAAGGAAAAAACCTATGTTCAATTACGACATAGGTTTTCGATATTTTACTTCACAGCGATAAATTGGATTTCCTTTTTCAGAAAACTTTTGTTCATACTCTGTCATGACGTTTCCTTCCACATCACTTCGATGAAGATCGAGACTAACATATTGAAGAACTAAACCGTATTGTGAAAAGCTGACAAGGGAATATTCAAACAATCCTCGGTTATCTGTTTTAAAATGAATTTCCCCTTCATCGACTAAAATGTTCTCATACAACTCTAAAAATGAACGATATGTTAACCGTCGTTTTTCATGTCGCTTTTTTGGCCACGGATCAGAGAAATTCAAATAAATGCGCTCGACTTCTCCCTTTGCAAAAATGTTCGTTAATTCTTTCGCATTCACATTCAATAAACGTAAATTTGGCAAATCGTTCTCAATCAGCTTATCTAGTGCACATACAATGACGCTTTCATATAACTCAATACCGATATAATTAATATGCGGATGCATTTTTGCCATTTCCGTAATAAAACGACCTTTTCCTGTCCCAATTTCTATATGAATAGGATTGTCGTTTGCAAACAATTCATGCCAACGACCTTTATATTGTTCCGGTTGCGGAATAATATATTGTGGATATGATGCAATTTTTTCTTTTGCCCAAGGCTTATTCCGTAAACGCACGTCTCATCCTCCGTTTCTTTGCATATAAAAAGATAAAAATGGCCATATTATAAAACGAATAGGGGGATGAACATGGCCATTAATCATGAGCATCAATTAACTGTGTTAAAAGACATTTTATCAGAGCATCAACTTGATCGTTCAGGGACAGTAGCCGAATGTGAACAAATTGAACGGCTCGCCAAATCGTTAATCGCAAACGATGCTGTCCATTCTGAACTAAAACAAACGTTATCTCATATTTACACGTACAGTCAAAGCGGAAAAAACGCAACTGATCTTTCTTCACACATCGATCAACATGAACAACAGCTCGCTGAATGGATGGATCAATTAACGTAACACATGCTCGAGGAAATGCAACAATCGTTGCATTTCCTTTTCGTTATTCCGCCCTTTATGCCATGCAAGCAACATTATCGTTTGAGCCACCGTATACCATTTCATGCGCAGCAGCAACTGCTCATTAAACGGTAAACCGTATTGCTCTAACCAGCTTTCCCATTGTTCTCGTGGAATGTAAGCATACAACAACATCCCGATATCAATTGCTGGATCAGCAATCATGGCGCTATCCCAATCGATTAAATAAAGCTGGTTATCTTCTGTTAACAACCAATTGTTATGATTCATATCACAATGACAAACGACATAATCTTCATGATACACATCATGTACATGTTTCTCTAAAAACATGGTAGCATCTTGCACAACATCATTTTCTTTTATAACACGTCCGTTTTTTTTCACTTCTTCTAGCAAACGATTCGGCAATAAAGGTTTTTTACCGAGCCGTTCCATCATCGCCAACAATTCTTTTGAGCGATGAATTTTTCGAAGCAGTTGGGCAACTTGTTTGCTAGTCATATCGTGCGGCTTTAATTCGCGCGCTTGTAAAAACTGCTGGGCTGTAATGACATCCCCGTTTTCCATTCGTTTCGTCCATACTAATTTTGGAACGATTCCTTCTGCCGACAAAACAGCTAAAAATGGAGAAGAGTTGCGCTTTAAAAACAACTTCTTCCCATCATGCTCCGCAATATATGCATCCCCTGTTGCACCACCTGCCGGGGAAATCTCCCACTCCTTACCTAGTAACTGTTCCAAGTGAGCTCACCTTTCGACTTAGTCAAAATAAAAATAGCGATTGTCATCTTACTAGATTTTATCTTTCTGATCGTTTCCACGTCAACATTAAATCAATACCCACGTACCAATTCCATTTATTTCAATAAATTGTTCATATCCTTTTCCTATTTCTTCTTGATTCGAACTAAAAACGACTTTCCATTCCCCATCAGAAAGAGGAAGGATCGTCCTTTTCTCTTCATTATGGTGAACGACAACAATTTGCTGCCATGGACCGTACAGTCCAACATCAACAAGCTGGTAAGCAATTACAGATGGATGTGTATCGTAAAACTTCATATGTCGTCGAACTTGATCGGCAGTCAAAAAACGAAACGCGCCGTGTCTTTTACGAAGCGCAATAAGAAGCATCACTTCTCGCACATCTTCTTCCCATTTATTTTTCCGTTCCCAATCGATTTGATTTACTTCGTCAGGGGCGTTATAGCTATTTTCCATCCCTCGTTTTGTTCGATAAAACTCTTGACCGCTATGCAAAAATGGGATACCTTGAGATAGTAAAACGATCGCTGTCGCTAGCTTTTGACGTTTCCGTCGAATATATTCGCTCTCATGTGCATTCGCAATCATCATTTTATCCCATAACGTATGGTTATCGTGACATTCTACATAATTCACACTTTGCCTTGGTGAAAAGAAAAGATGAATACTTCCGCGAATTGCTTCCATTACTCCTTCTTTATATGAGCAATCCCCTAATGCAAACCCCCGATCGTCAACTTGAAACGTGCTTCCTTTTACATAGTCGCGAAATCGATCATTAAAATAAGCGATGCGCGGCGTATGTTTTGCGTTAGCAATCATCGTCTTTTTTTCACGAGGTAACGGAGTGGCTAGCTCCCATCCTTCTCCGAGAACAATAACTGTCGGATCTATGGCATCAATCGCTCGCCGAACGTCATTCATCGTATCTATATCTAAAATGCCCATTAAATCAAAACGAAACCCATCGATGCCATATTCGTTTAGCCAATGCATAACGGAATCAATAATAAATTTCCGCACCATTTTCCGTTCAGATGCCAAATCATTTCCAACTCCCGTCCCGTTTGACGGATAACCGTTTGGTCCGTATCGAAAATAATAGCCCGGAACAAGATGTTCAAAAGACGATGTTTCTCGAATATATACGTGATTATATACAACGTCTAAAATGACGCGAATACCTTCTTTTTGAAACGCACGAATCGCCTGTTTTAACTCAATGATGCGCGCGTATGGATCGGTTGGATCCGTTGCATAACTTCCTTCTGGAACGTTGTAGTGAACGGTGTTATATCCCCAATTATACATTTGAAGCGGCTGAAGCTCATTCACTCCTTCAAAATCTTGTATAGGCATGAGCTGAACATGTGTTACACCGAGCTGTTTCACGTACGAAAGACCTGTGACCGTTTCGTTCGGTCCGAATGTATTTCGCTCCGTTAAACCGAGATATTTTCCTTTATGTTTCACACCACTTTTCGGATGAATCGTAAAATCACGCACGTGCATTTCATAAATGATCGCGTCTGTCATAGAAATAAACGGAGGCATCGTTGGTTTCGGGATATTTGTTTTCGTCAAGTCGACAACAACACCATATGTGCCGTTTACGGAAACAGCTTTTGCATAAGGGTCAACCGCTTCACGCCAAACAAAATTCACATACGTCATATACGTATAAAAAAACCGTTCAATATTTTCGTAAATCGTATACGTCCATACCCCTTTTTGTTCTCGTACCATCTCATAAGTCGTTTCTTCTTTCGTCGTTGGATGAATAAGTTTTAATAACACGTTTGTGGCAGTTGGAGCCCACACTTTAAACGTCGTTTTTTCCGGTTTGTACGTGGCACCGAGATCGTTTCCGTCATATGCATATAAATCATCGAACGCTTTTGTTCGCATGACTGCCCCTACTTGTAAAGGTGCTTGCCATCCTTCTTCTGTATAAACAACATATCGTTTTCCTAATTCAACAATAAAAGGGACGATACATTCATATTTTGTAAATAAGTGTTGTCTTTCTGTTGAACGAATCGTTAAACGGTATGCTGTTTGCTCCTTATCACATAAAAAAAATATCGGTGCGCGTTCGTCAACAACATCGTTCGGTATTAAAATTGTAATGACTGTCAGTTCATCTAAATACGCTTCAAACAGGTGTTGTTTTATAGACATTGCCGGTCACCAACTTCCACTTTTTAAATGAATCGTTTTTGTTGTAAAATAAACTCCATAAAAAAAAGGGGGAAAATCATGCATTCATGCATTTCATGCAGTGTTCCATTTCCGCTTTTACCATCTGGTTACTTACTTATTATGCAAGAACAACAAAAAAAGTATTTATGTTATTCTTATGATTCATTACAACAGTTAGCAACATATGTAGAAACGATCCATCCAAAAGAAAAAGCGTTAGCGACGTTATGCGCAAACCCCGATCTGCCGGGAGCATTCGTTCCTCTTCATGAATTAAGTATGCGAATGAAGCATGCAGATGTTGTCCAATGTATCACAAACGAACCGTTAATGATATTATCTCAACAAACCGAGCCCAAATCCGCTGTAAAAAGAGGCTGAATGTTACTCCTCAGCCTCTTCCAATTCTTCTACGACGAGCGGATCGTAATAGCGCGCATCACAGTATGTCAACAATGATTGTGCGGCCTTTAACTGCATATGTTTTAGCGGCATCGTCAATTGTCTTAGCGACATAAACCATGTCTCATAATGTCTCCGATCAATGATTTCAAGGTCGCTTGGGGCGTAACGATAATCAATATATCCTTCGCGATTAATTAACACTTTTTTTATCGGCATATCGACTGCAAATTGCTTATAAATCGCTTGAACCACTTTTTCTGTTCGATGAAGCGAAATCATCGGATTGACGATTTTTCGTTCCACCTCATCAACAATCTCCGTCCAAAATCGTTCAGCCGACCCAACAACAATGTTGTTTTTTCGTTCTTCTGTAAACGCAATGCACCATGTCGTCGTCGGACTAATGAAAATCGTATTTAGCTCGACAGGGGCTTTTTTCAATAAAAATACAGGTTTATACATACATAAGTATGTATCAGGAAAACGTTGTAAAAAATATTTCAATTGCACATCGTAATAATATTTCGGATCAATAATAGATTCTTCCGTTAATGTTGAACTTGCCCAACGAATTTGTAGTTGAAACAGCTTTTCTAAAAATAATATTTTTAATTCTTCAAGCGTTCGCGGCTCGGACGTAATCGAAACGAAAAACTCTTCCTCTTCTTTCGGTTGTTCGTCTTCAACTTCGATGTCTTTTACTTTTTTTCGTTTCCATAGTTGTTTCACTTTATCAAAAAGCGACGTTTCTTCTTCAAGCCATTTCCACGATTGTTGTGAATGTGTTTCCACCCTCGCCGCAAGTTGACCCGTTTCCCACGCCTGCTTCATTCGTTCCCATTGTTTTTTTTTCAAACGAATGAACTCGCTCGGGTAATGATAAATATCTAGTTCGTAGCGCGAAATATAGTCTTGAAGCTTAATGAGCTGTCCCACACTGTAACCTCCAGCAATAAATAGTTACTTTCATTCTACAATAAAAGCAACAACGGGCAAAGAAGAGAAGCAAAAATTGCGCTTAACGTCATAGCAACGGAGCTAATCGCTGCTTCTTTTCTCCCGATTTCAAGTGCTTTTGCGGTACCGATACCGTGAGAAGCTGCACCAAGACCGCTTCCAATCCCTAAAGATGTTGTAATGTGCAAACGTTGAAAAAGAATCGGACCAAACATTGCACCAAAAATTCCCGCAATCATGACATATACAGCAGCAAGCGTCGGTATACCGTCAATCAACTTTGCAATATCCATTGCAACAGGCGATGTGACCGATTTCGGAATGATGGAACGAACAATTTTTTCTGGCAAATGAAAAAGACGCGCGAACAATAAACCGCTTCCCATTCCAATGATTGTGCCGAAAAATGTGCTACATAAGAGCGGCCATAAAAACTGTTTTAACGTATGCCGATGTTGATAAAGCGGCAAAGCGAGCGCAACAACAGCTGGACCAAGCAAATGAACGAGCCATTTTCCTCCGATCATATATTGGTCATACGACAAGTGAAAAAGCGATAACGTCATAATGATGACTACCGTGCTTGTTGCGACGGGAACGAGCAACGGAAAATAAAAGCGAGCATACAATTTGCGCATCGCTATATATACGACGATCGTCCATATGAGCAAACTAACGCCAATCATGCCCCTTTCACCTCACGCACTCGCTTCTGTTCACGTGTTTGTGCCCATTGCCCAATAAAACCAGCAAACAACATAACCATCATTGTGCTGACGATTACAATGACAATGGACCATATTCCCCTTCCTGAAAAAAGCTCCACATAGTCCATTACCCCAACTGTTGCTGGGATAAATAAAAGCGTTAAGTGAGATAAAAGCATATTTGCACCACGCGAAACCCACTTCTCTTTTACGATTCCGGTCATTAATAATAAAAATAACAGCAACATGCCAATCATACTCCCCGGAATTGGAATGTGTAGCAGTTGCTGAATGAACGAACCGATCATATACAACATATACAATCCCCCGATTTGAATGACCGTAATCCCCATCTTTTCTCCCCCTCTTATTGAATTATGAAAGAGGAAAACGCATCAACGGCTTATATTTCGGCGTTTGATCCATATGTGTTTCGTATAACACAACGTCATGTACGAAAAAGTGAATGTCTTCTCCTTCCATTTTTCTCGGATATGTGTCAAGCGAGAACGGAAACGATCCACTCCATTTTTTCGCCAACGTAATATGCGGTGTAAACGGTCTTGAATCAAGCGAAAAACCGATGCGTTGGCACACGTTATACACATCTTGACGAAGAGAAAACAAACGCGGTTCCTCTTTCACCCCATACCATAAAATACGAGAACCGAATGAATACACTTCGCTCAGTTGTAACGAAAATGACTGATGTTTTTTTACTACATCTGGCATCATCTCTACAATTTGCTTTCGCTCCGTTTCAGTTGCTCGACCTAAAAACGCCAGTGTTATATGATAATCGGCTTCATGAACGAACAACCGAAATGGCGCTCCCCATTCAGAAATAAAAGCATGTAGCCGCTTTTTTACCTCGTTCGGTAGAGGGATTGCCAAAAAGTAGTGCATCTACTGTCCCACCTTTTAATTTTCTAAATTTTATCAAAATTCATATAATTTTCGCAACGTCTTTTTTGACTGCCAAGCAAAAATCACCATACCACCAAACGTCAACAGTCCAAAAAATAAATATACATGCTCAATTGTCCAACGTTCTAATATATATCCTCCTACAAATGTACAAAACCAGCTCCCGAGCCCGTTTCCAACTGTAGCATAAAGCGATACAGCTGTTGTACGTACGTGTGCAGGAGTGACGTCCCGCACGTATTGTAGCGCAGCTGGAATAAATAAACCGACGGACGCCCCTTGTACAATTGTCGTGGCATACACGATCATTAACGGTGGTTCAAAAAAGTAAAATAACCAACGAGCGCAAGATAATGCTGTGGCAATGAATAAGACGTTCATCATGCCAAACTTCCGCACGACCCCGTCAGCAAATTTCATAAACGGAGCTTCGCTTCCTGCCGCTAATAAAAAGGCAAGCCCGACTCCTGCAAGCGTTCCACCTAAATCAGTAATCAAAATGCCAAAATAAAAATTGTTGGCATAAATTGGACCAAAGACAAGAAACGTCGTCAACAAAAACAAAAGAAACGGTGGAATGCGAACTAACTCTTTCATTCCTTCACGAATGTTCACTTTCGCACTTGACTGCTCTTTTGGCAACTTCCATGCAAGCACACTCGACGTAATGAGTAAAGCAACGAAAATGTAAAAAATGAAGCGAAGATGAAACATCTGAGCAATTTGTCCAGCAATCGGGACAGCAGTCGCAAACCCAAGCGCTCCCCAAAGGCGAATCGAGCCATACCGTTCGTTTGCTTTTTGTACGTAATGAAGCGTAATACTATCAGATAATGGAACAATGCCACTTTGCATAACAGCAAGTAGTGCGGCAATAACAAGCAACCACATATAAGAATGAACGAGCGAATACATAAAACCAAAAAAAGCTGTTCCTAGTAAAGATACGATTAATACTTGAACCGGTTGACGTGTATAATCACTTACCATTCCCCAAATTGGTTGAATAAAAATCATAACAATCGGGCTAATGGACATAATCATCCCGATTTCTGTTCCTGACAATCCAACTTCATCTTTTAAATACACAGATAACAACGGGAAGAGCGATCCAAAACTAAAAAACTGTAAAAAGTAAAAGATTCGAAAAATACGTGTATACACAAAAAATCCCCCATATCAAATAAAATGACGAAAAAGTACCGTCATGAGCGACGGCACTTTTCATTATAACATATTTTTGGAAATTGTCATTTTGCTAATTCATAAATCGCTTGGGCGTAAAGGGCTGTTGCTTTAAGCAAATCATCGATAAACATATATTCGTCTTTTTGATGCGCCACATCTGGACGATTTGGAAATAACGGACCGAACGCTACTCCTGCTTGTAAAGAACGCGCATATGTTCCGCCACCGATCGCAAGCAATGATGCTCGTTCGCCCATCTGTTCTTCATATACGCGTTGCAACGTTTGAACGAGCGGGTGGTCTTTTGCGACATAATGTGGTGAGGAGTTCGAAAAGTTATTTAATACGAACTGATGACGTTTAGCTATTTGCTCAATGATTTCTTTTGTGCGTGCAATATCGTTCGTGACTGGATAACGTAAATTGATGCCTATCTTTCCACCACGTTCGTTCGTATACGAAAGAACACCGACGTTAATCGTTAAATCACCAAGTTCCTCATTTGTATGCGCAACACCTAATCGCTTTCCGCGCGTATCTCCATAAAAAAATTGCGACACAAATCGAACAAATTCATTAGCTTGTGCATCTAGTGTTTCATTTGCTAAAAATTTTGCAAGCCATATGCCTGCATTCACCCCATGATTTGGTTCCATCCCATGTGCAGAAACACCGCGAACGCGCAACGTAAGTGTGTCACCATCTTCATGTGCTTCCCCTTCAAGCGCATGCGTACGTAAAAATGTAAGAAAACGCTCTTTCATGTCGTTTTCATTCGTCAACTGCAATACAGCTTCCGCAACATCTGGAACCATATTGTATCGCTGACCAGCTTGAAACGAAAGAAGAATATCATCATGCGCTTGTTCATTCATCGGTTGCTGAATAAGATCAAAATCAGCAATTCCTTTTTCAGCATATATAATTGGGAAATCCGCATCTGGCGCAAATCCAATTGTCGGCATTTGTTCCGTCTGAAAATATCGTTCGACGCATTGCCAATCGCTTTCTTCGTCTGTTCCAATAATCATGCGCACGCGCTTAGAAAGTGGCAATCCGAGCTCTTTGACAATTTTCATCGCATAAAACGCGGCCATTGTCGGACCTTTGTCATCTAATGCGCCACGTGCATAAATTTTTCCATCTACAATCGTCGCTCCAAACGGATCAAACGTCCAACCGTCACCAGCAGGAACAACATCAACATGACATAATACTCCAACAATCTCTTCGCCGTCTCCCATTTCAATATGCCCCGCTAATCCATCAACATTTTTCACGGCAAATCCTTCTTCTTCCCCTCGTTTTAACATGTAACAAAGCGCTTCATATACTTCTTTTCCTAACGGTGCTTCTTGTGTCGCTGTCTGCTCATTTCGTACACTCGGAATGCGCAAAAACGTTTGTAAATCTTGCAAAAATGCCTTCTCACGCTTTTTTACTTCTTCCATCCAATTCATGTTCATCGTCACTTTCCCCTTTCTTTAAGAAAAATATGGTTTTAATTGTGTTAATATTGTGTAAAATTCAGCAAATTTATAGCATTTTTCTTATGTTTTCGTGTAAAATAAATAGTGAGACATCTAGTTTTTCATCTTTGTTGTACCATGCGAATGATGTGACGATAGGGAGTGATCATTTGAAACCATCTACCGATCGCATGCTAACCCGTATTAAGTCCGTCTACATGTTCATTAGCGAAAGAGGAACAGTGACAACGCAAGAGCTCGTGGACGAATTCGGCATTACTCCACGAACGATTCAGCGGGATTTAAACGTGTTAGCATACAACGACTTAATTCACAGCCCTAGCAAAGGTAAATGGACAACAACTAAAAAAAGAGTAAAGATGTCATCATAACGAAATGTATATAGACGGAACCTGATCGGTGCAGGTTCCTATTTTTTGTCTTCTCCTTTTAATAAAGCAATTTCTTCATCAGTCAACTCACGATACTCTCCCGGTTCTAACGTTTCATCGAGCGGAATCGGTCCCATTTGTATGCGTTTTAAGTAAACGACACGTTTACCAACCGCCTGAAACATTCGTTTAATTTGATGAAACTTCCCTTCTGTAATCGTGACACGCACATCTGAACGTAAACCGGAACGAATAATGACAAGTTCTGCTGGTTTTGTTTCGTATCCATCGTCTAGCACGACACCGCGTCGGAATGCTGCAACATCATCTTCTGTCACTTCCCCGTCAATCATTGCTTCATACGTTTTCGGCACATGCTTTTTTGGGGATAATAGCTGATGAGCAAGTTGACCATCGTTCGTTAACAACAACAGCCCTTCCGTATCTTTATCAAGCCGTCCGACTGGAAATGGATCAAAAATTCGGTCTTCCTCTTCTAGTAAATCAACAACGGTTTCTTCCACAGCATCCTCCGTTGCTGAAATGACTCCTTTCGGTTTATTCATCATTAAATAAATAAACGGTTTATACTCTACTTCTTCTCCCCATACTGTAACGACTTGTTCTTTCGGATCGACGTGTGTTTTTGCATCTTTCACCGTCATCCCATCGACTTTAACAACCCCTGCTTTCAATAATTTTTTCACTTCTTTTCTCGTTCCATATCCCATGTTTGCTAACAGTTTATCAATTCGCAACATAAAAATCCCTCCAAATGTTTTTCATTTTTAGGCGTTCGTCCATACACCGATGTCAACTGTCACATATACTGCCTACGTAACAATTAAAGCGAAAGGAGTTTTCCAAATGGACGAACGCCAACAACAGCAGCAAATGCCGGGCATGCCTTATTACGGAGGCTCTCCATTTACACCAGGATTCCTTGGCGGATTTCCGGGCACACCAGGATTTCCTGGAACACCAAATTTTCCAAGCGGCTCTCTTGAACGTCGAGTTGATCGCCTCGAGCGCATCACAGAGCGCCAACAACAACAAATTAACAACTTAAATCGACGTCTTCAACGCGTTGAACGTCAACTCGGATTCCCATTTAGCGGCGACTTTTAATACAAAGAAGAAGGCTATGACACAGCCTTCTTTTCTTTTTTTCTTAAAAATGAAAAGCGATTTCCAAATAACGCATGTAACAAGTTCGAACGTTCACTTAAATAAAAATAAACAGCCGCTCCGATCAATCCACCAATGGCGACAATCATGACCGATTGGATCATGCTACCGTTGTAATGAAGAAAACGGTCCATCAGTTTTGTGACAGGCCAAACGACAGCACACATTATTGTTGTTAAAATTCCCATAAACAACACACGCTTGGCAACAAAATGATACCGATAATTTGTATAACGTTGAATGATCCATAAGTTTAAACCGACCGATAAAGCATATCCAATCGTCGTTGCTAAAATAGCTCCTACCGTTTCAAACGAAACAATGAGTATGTAGTTAAAAAATAATTTAAACAATAACCCAATACATAAACTGATAACTGTAAATTTTTGTTTATTAATACCTTGTAAGATGGCTGCCGTCACAGAAAATAAAGCAAAGAAAATAGCGGTCGGTGCGTATGCCCGCAATACTTCTGTCCCAAGCGGATCGTAGCTGTAAAAAGCGGCATATACATATTCAGATAAAAGCGCCATGCCAATGACTGCAGGCAACGTAATAAACATAACGACTTGAAACGTGTCGTTTAAATATTTTTTTAGTTGCTTGCTTTCCCCTTGCACATACGCTTTCGTAATCGTTGGAATGAGCGTTAAGCTAAATGACGTCGCTAATGTTACCGGGATAATGACAAGCTTTTGTGCCCATACGTTGAAAATGCCGTATGCGTCCTCTGAAATAGTACCGAGCCCGATGCTTGCCATCGCTTTATTAAACGTAAATTGGTCAATCAATTGATATAACGGCATCGCTAAGCCAACAAAAGCAAACGGGGCAGCATAAGCAATCAATTCTTTATACATCTCTTTTAATGACATATGGATCGTGCCTCGGTCTTGCTTTAATAGTTCATCTAAAAACGATTTCCGCTTAAACCAATACATGAATAAAACAGCTAGTCCACCAACGGCACCGATAAACGCTGCAAACGTCGCCACTTGAATAGCCGTCACAAGCGAGCCGTCAAAGATGCGCAAAACGATGTAACTCCCTGCAAGCAAAAAGATGATGCGAACAAGTTGTTCAACGACTTGCGACAACGCTGTCGGCCCCATCGATTCATGGCCTTGAAAAAACCCGCGAATTAAACTCATCATTGGCACAAGCAATAAAGCGAAACTAACTGCGCGAATGACGGAAGTAACATCAGCAATCGAGTTGCCGTGCCCATCATCATTGACAACGAACGGTGCTAATAGCGGTGCACTCATATATAACATGAGCCAAGCGAGGAACCCTGTGATCGTCATTAACGTTATACCGGAGCGAAACAATTTTCGTCCAATCGCATATTCTCCAAGTGCATTGTATTTCGAGACAAACTTTGATACCGCTAACGGCACTCCCATCGTTGCGATACTAATAAACAACGTATACGGAACGTAACCGTACGAATAAAGCGCTCCCCCTTGTTTCCCAACAAGCTGATAAAATGGGAAGACGTATATAAGACCTAATATGCGCGATAAAAACACGCCTCCCGTTAAAATAAATGTGCCTCTTAACAACTTTGATGATGACATATTATCCCTTCCTTAACGGATTCATTGCTCCACCTATTTTAGCACACTTTTTTCTTTTCCATAAAATCATTATAATCATAACAGAAAGGACGTGAAAGTGATGATGTATGATGTCGTAGTCATCGGTGGGGGACCGTCAGGATTAATGGCAGCCATCGCTGCTGGAGAACAAGGTGGACGCGTTCTTCTTCTTGATAAAGGAGATAAGCTCGGACGCAAGTTAGCGATTTCGGGCGGTGGCCGTTGCAATGTAACAAATCGGCGACCAGTCGATGAACTCATTCAACATATCCCAGGAAACGGTCGTTTTTTATATCGTGCCTTTTCTATGTTTAATAATGAAGATATTATTCGTTTTTTTGAACGGCTTGGCGTTCCGTTAAAAGAAGAAGACCACGGACGTATGTTTCCGGTAAGCGACAGCGCACAATCTGTCGTACAAGCTCTTCTTCGTGAGTTGAAAAGATGGCGTGTCGACGTTCGTGTTCATACCCCTGTAAAAGACATTGAATATAAAGATGGAGCAGTGTATGGCGTAACGCTGCAAACAGGGGAGATGATCCGGACGAAAGCAGTCGTTGTTGCCGTCGGAGGAAAATCTGTGCCTCATACCGGTTCGACAGGTGACGGTTATGCGTGGGCAGAAAAGGCTGGACATACGATTACAGAACTGTTTCCAACGGAAGTGCCTATTATTTCACATGAACCATTTATTCAAAATCGAACGTTGCAAGGACTATCATTGCGCGATGTAGCATTAAGCGTATTAAACGAAAAAGGAAAACGAATCGTCACACATCGGATGGATATGATTTTTACACATTTCGGTATTTCAGGACCAGCGGCATTACGATGTAGCCAATTTGTTGTGAAGCAGTTAAAAAAACAATCGTCTGTGCGCATGACGATCGATGCGTTGCCAGATGAAAAAGAGGAGATGTTATTTCAACAAATCGTACGCACCATGAAAGAAGAGCCGAAAAAAGTGATAAAAAACATGATGAAAGCAATTATTCCGCTCCCAGAACGATATATATTATTTTTGCTTGAGCAAACAAACATCGATCCACAAACGGTCGCAAGCACATTAAGTCACGACAAAGTGCGCACATTTATTGCGACATGTAAAACATTCACTTTTTCTGTTCACGGAACGTTGCCGCTTGAAAAAGCGTTCGTCACAGGCGGCGGGGTATCCGTCAAAGAAGTACATCCGAAAGAAATGGCATCTAAACTGATGAAAGGCTTATATTTTTGCGGAGAAATTTTAGATATTCACGGTTACACAGGCGGTTATAACATTACTGCAGCGCTCGTTACCGGCCGTCTTGCTGGCATGCATGCTGCGATATATGCGAAACAATAAGATCGTAAACAAGCGATCTTATTGTTTCTAGGGCAATCATGACACTTCAATTACTCCAGTTCACCATCCCAGCCGAGCATCCCGTCAATGACGTTACACACATCGTAACCATGCGCCTCCAAATAACGACACACATGTTCACTACGAACACCGGAACGACAAATAATAATATACGTTTCATTTTTGTCTAGCTCGTTCATTCTTTCCGGAATATCCCCCATTTTTATATGTATCGCTGATGGAATCATTCCAAAGGCGACTTCTTCATCTTCGCGTACATCGATGACGTGAACGCGTTCGCCTGCTTGTATCATTTGTTTTAGCTGTAATGCTGTCATTTCTTTCATCGATCTCTCCCTTTCTTTTAACGAAAGCCTCCCACCGCATATGTGAGAGGCTTGTTTGCGATTAATTTGCAACAATGTTTACTAATTTTCCTGGGACAGCGATCACTTTACGTACGGTTTTCCCTTCAATTTGTTCTTTAATTTTTTCGTCTTCCATTGCCAATTGCTCGAGTTGTTCTTTTGTTGCATCAGCAGGAACGTGTAGTTTCGCACGCACTTTTCCGTTTACTTGAATGACGATTTCAACTTCATCTTCAACTAATTTCGCTTCATCGTATGCTGGCCAAGCTTCGTATGCAATCGTATTGTTATGTCCGAGTTTCTCCCATAATTCCTCAGCAATATGAGGACAAACTGGCGACAATAACTTCACGAATCCTTCCATATACACTTTCGGTAATACAGGCGCTTTATATGCTTCGTTAATAAACACCATTAATTGTGAAATTGCTGTATTGAAACGAAGCGCCTCGTAATCTTCTGTTACTTTTTTCACCGTTTGATGATATACACGTTCAAGCGTATCTGTTTCTGGATTGTCAACGATTTTCGGATTTAATTGGCCGTCTTCTTCAACAAATAGACGCCATACGCGATCTAAGAAGCGACGTGCACCGTCAAGACCTTTTGTCGACCATGCGATCGACGCTTCTAAAGGACCCATAAACATTTCGTATAAACGCAACGTGTCTGCTCCGTGACTTTCTACAATATCGTCCGGATTAACAACATTTCCTTTCGACTTACTCATTTTCTCATTGTTTTCTCCAAGAATCATTCCTTGGTTAAATAGCTTTTGGAACGGTTCTTTCGTTGGCACAACGCCGATATCGTATAAAAATTTATGCCAAAAACGTGCATACAATAAGTGCAACACCGCATGTTCTGCCCCGCCAATGTAAATGTCGACCGGCAACCATTTTTCAAGCTTTTCAGGATCAGCTAATTGCTTATCGTTATGTGGATCGATGTAACGCAAATAGTACCAACAACTTCCTGCCCATTGCGGCATCGTATTCGTTTCACGACGTCCTTTTTTGCCTGTTTTCGGGTCAACGACGTTCACCCATTCTTCGATGTTCGCAAGCGGTGATTCTCCTGTTCCTGATGGCTTAATTTCATCTGTTTTCGGCAAAACAAGCGGCAACTCTTCTTCTGGCACTGGCGTCATCGTTCCATCTTCCCAATGGATGATCGGAATCGGCTCGCCCCAATAACGTTGACGGCTAAATAACCAATCGCGAAGGCGATACGATACTTTCTTCTCCCCTTTTCCGTTTGCCTCTAGCCATTCAATCATTTTTTTCGTTGCTTCTTCTTTATTCAAGCCGTTTAAGAAATCAGAGTTTACATGTTCGCCGTCTCCAGTATAGGCCTCTTTTGAAATGTCCCCACCAGCAACAACTTCTTTGATTGGCAAATGAAATTTTTTCGCAAATTCATAATCGCGCTCATCATGTGCTGGAACAGCCATAATTGCCCCTGTGCCGTAGCTCATTAACACGTAATCGGCGATCCAAATCGGCAATTTCTCACCGTTCGCTGGATTGATTGCATACGCCCCCGTAAATACACCCGTTTTTTCTTTCGCTAAATCGGTCCGTTCGAGGTCACTTTTACTTTGAATTTGTTTTAAATAAGCATCAACAGCTTCTTTTTGTTCTGGTGTTGTAATTTTTTCAACGAGCGGATGTTCAGGTGCTAGCACCGCATAAGTGGCACCGAATAACGTGTCTGGACGCGTTGTAAACACCGTAAACGTTTCATTATGCCCATCGACTTGGAAATGAATGTTTGCTCCTTCCGAACGACCGATCCAGTTGCGTTGCATTTCTTTAATGCTTTCTGGCCAATCAAGTTCTTCTAAATCTTCAAGCAAACGATCCGCATATGCTGTAATGCGAAGCATCCATTGTTTCATCGGCTTACGAATGACCGGATGTCCCCCGCGCTCACTTTTTCCATCGATCACTTCTTCGTTCGCCAATACCGTTCCTAGCGCTGGGCACCAGTTCACCGGCACTTCATCCATATACGCTAATCCTTTTTCATATAACTTTAAGAAAATCCATTGCGTCCATTTATAATAGTTCGGATCGGTTGTATTCACTTCACGATCCCAGTCATATGAAAAACCTAATGATTTAATTTGGCGGCGGAAGTTGTTAATGTTTTTTTCTGTAAATTCAGCTGGGTCATTTCCTGTATCTAGCGCATATTGCTCGGCAGGCAATCCGAACGCATCCCACCCCATTGGATGCAATACGTTATATCCTTGCATGCGCTTCATACGCGCTAAAATGTCCGTCGCTGTATATCCTTCTGGATGACCGACATGCAATCCTGCGCCGGATGGATACGGGAACATGTCGAGTGCATAAAACTTCCGCTTTCCGTCATCTTCCGTCGTTTTGAACGTTTTATTTTCTTCCCAATACTTTTGCCATTTTTTCTCGATTTCACGATGATTAAAACTCACGTGACAAACCTCCTTTTTATCCATTTTAAACAAAAATGAAAAACAAAAAACCTCCCATCCCAAAAAGGGACGAGAGGATTCTCCCGCGGTACCACCCTTGTTAGCGCACAAACCGTGCACTCACTTTCATCATTAACGCAGATTCACGGCGCATGCTACTTCATTCGCACACGCAACTCCAAGGCGAGTTCGTAAACAAACTTCGGTTGACTCGCACCGTCCGTCAACTCTCTGCCGACCATTTGTTTACTACTACTCCTTTTCACCGTCATTTTCCATTATTTCATTATACACATTATTTTAAAAAATTTACGCCCTCGTTGCAAGTGTATTCACGTATTGTTAGTGAATCATATGTAAGATACATATATGATGTTAAAAAAAGAAACACTCTGAAAAAATGTTTGTTGTACAAACCTATTCCTCGATCTTCGCCCACATTTCTTCAGGATTTAATTCATAAATACCGTGCTCGGATTCTCCCTTCATTTGATATGTGTCTAATTAGATGAAGCAAGTCGAACAAAATCCACTCGGAGCATCTCCGAGTGGGGCAATTATGTTTCGTTATGATATTCCGCCTTTGCTTCTTGTCCTTTTTTTGCATTCCTTTGTTTCACTTCTTTTATCGGATCACCGAAATCTTTCGCATGCAACGTTTTTTGTTCTGGATTGTTTTGTTTCGAACGTTTTTTCATCTGTTTCCTCCTAATGACGAAGTAAAATCATATCGTTTTGTAATTGTTCAAGCTGCAGACGCATGCGGTGTAATTGTTCGCGCTGTTGGGCGTTACAGCTTAACGAAAAATGCGCCAAATCGGTCACCGCATGTTCAAGCATTTGCTGAGCTTTTACATATTCTGTATCGTTATAATGTTCAAGCTTGCTCGCTTCTGTATATTGTTCTTTTGCATAGCGAAGCACATCTTCACAATGTTGCAAAAACTCGTCCATCGACTGTCTTGTCGCCATACGCATCCCTTCCTTTCTTCCGTATCGCTTTATAGTTTGTACATTTTCTTGTCATTTATCACAGCGCCATTGAGTTTCCTGCTTAAATCGTGCTACAATGCTAAAATGATGCGAGGTGATAAACATGAATCCTTTTCCATATACGAACGACAAGAAACGATACCATACATGGAATTATCATTTACGCCAAACGTTCGGTGAAAAAGTTTTTAAAGTATCGCTTGATGCAGGATTCGATTGTCCAAATCGCGACGGTACAGTCGCATATGGTGGATGCACATTTTGTAGCGCAGCCGGTTCTGGTGATTTTGCTGGCAGACGAACAGACGATTTAGTCACCCAATTTCATACGATTAAAGAAAAAATGCATACAAAATGGAAAGATGGGAAGTATATCGCCTATTTTCAAGCGTTTACAAATACACATGCACCCGTTGACGTGTTGCGTGAAAAATACGAAGCAGTATTACATTTAGACGGTGTCGTCGGTTTATCGATCGCTACACGCCCTGATTGCTTACCGGATGACGTCGTTGACTATTTAGCGGAATTGAACGAACGAACGTATTTATGGGTCGAGCTTGGTTTGCAAACGGTTCATGAACAAACAGCTACCTTAATTAACCGCGCGCATGACTTTTCATGCTATGTAGAAGGTGTAGAGAAGCTACGCAAACATGGCATTCGCGTTTGTGCCCATATTATTAACGGATTGCCGCTTGAAACGTACGACATGATGATGGAAACCGCAAAAACGGTCGCCCATTTAGATGTGCAAGGCATTAAAATTCATTTGCTTCATTTGCTAAAAGGAACACCAATGGTGAAACAATACGAAAAAGGAATGCTTCAATTTTTAACGTTCGATGAATATGTTCAACTCGTTTGTGATCAATTAGAAGTATTGCCGCCAGAAATGATCGTTCATCGCATTACAGGAGACGGTCCAATCGATTTAATGATCGGTCCAATGTGGAGCGTCAATAAATGGGAAGTGTTAAACGCGATTGATGCCGAATTAGAGCGCCGCAATAGTTATCAAGGAAAAAAATATGTGCGAAAGGAAGACAGGCGATGAAGCTGATGCGCATTTTGCCGTTTGCTCGTTCGCTCATCGACTCCGCTGTGAAAGAAGGAGATGTCGTCGTCGATGCAACGGTTGGCAACGGCCATGATACGCTTTATTTGGCTGAACGTGTCGGAGAGACTGGACATGTGTTCGGTTTCGACATTCAAGCACAAGCCATCGAAAATACAACAAAACGATTGCGTGAACACCACATGGAAGAACGGGTCACGCTCGTGCAAGCAAGCCACGCAGAGCTGCTCGTTCACATCCCTCCACAATACAAAGGACGCATAACTGGCGCGATGTTTAACCTCGGTTATTTGCCTGGAGGGGATAAACAAATTGTGACAAAACCAAACTCAACGATTGCCGCCATTGAGCAATTGCTTGAAATCATGGCTCCTGAAGGGATCATTGTCCTCGTCATTTACCACGGTCATCCTGAAGGAGCGATTGAGCGCGATGCCCTTTTACAATACGTTTCAACGATCGACCAACAACGCGCACACGTCATTCGATACGAATTTATGAATCAAATCAATCATCCGCCGTTTATCGTTGCCATCGAGAAAAGATAAAAAGTAGCGATCGGTCTTCCCTATCGCTACTTTTGCTTTGTTAGTGAAATATGTCTTCTAAATGAACAAACAAACCTGGAAAGCAAGCAGATTGAACAGTTCCAACACTTACTTTAATATCCGCCTGCTCGTATAGCCTATCTTCATTTAATACATAAACGGTTACGGCTTGTTTCATCGGATTAACAATCCAATATTCTTTTACACCATATTTCATATATAAATTAAACTTCGTCACTAAATCGTGCGCTTGATTCGAAGGACTGAGTATTTCAACAATTAACGTTGGAACACCGACATATTTTGTGTCTGTAAATCCGGTTTGATCACAAATAATGCTTAAATCAGGAATGACGAGCTTTCTTTCAGAACATGTTTCACTCACTAGCTCAATGTCTGTGGGAGCGGCAAATACTTTACATGTCTTTCCTTTCAAATAACTCCCGAATATTGTATGAAGATTGCTTGATACGAGTTGATGCTGGATGCTAGGTGAAGGTGTCATATAAACGACGCCATCAATATATTCTAATCTTTCATCACTATGTTGACGCATAATTAAATATTGTTCATACGTGACGTGTGAAAAGCGAGGTAACGACATATTCATCCCTCTCTTCTTTTCTTCCATTATACACCCGTTTTCCTCACGCATACATCCATTTTTGCCATTTTCGATACATTCGTCCGTTCCAATAAAAGAAATGAGATGTTATACCACCTGAGCGCAACAATTGTTTCGCCAACTTACGAATAGCGTTTTGCTCGTGCACCTTTTCATCCGATAAATATAGCCCAAGCAACCCTCGATGAATAAAGCGATGAAATTCGCGATGCGGCAACTGCGCGATATGCCGATCTGCTTCTTCAACGAAATGACATAAACGAGCGAATAGCGTTTCTTCATTTGGATAATAAAAACAAAAATTTAAATCTCCACCTTGCCGATCTTCTTCTTGATCAATCAAATAATCAAGTAAAATGTGCAGCCCTTGCACGTATGGGAAATAGCTGTTTCGTACCCGTTCAGCAAGACGTTGATCAAAAGAATCGGTACAAGCGTAAGCGACTAAACAAAAAATACCGAGCGTTGATCCGGAACAAGCGGAAAATTCATACCATTCCATTTTCGGCAACGACGCTTCATGTTGAGCGAACCATTGCTTCAGACGCGGAATCCGTTCTTCCTTCTTCACATGTTTATGTACTTGTAAGTCGCAATAATATGATGCAAGTTCATGTAGAAACGGGGCAATGATATGATAATGCCGAACTTCTGCTAATGTCTCTTGACACGTGTCGACAAGGGCATGCAAATAACCACCATCATCTTGTTCCGTACGATAGCGGTAATATGCCTCTTTTTTTGCCCCGACCGTTAACGCATGCATCATTGACTCGTGCAGCGCACGAAAATCGGTCGGATCAAGTGACGTGCTTCGATCGCATAAATTATCTAAGTAATCGCTAATCGTTTGATAAGCAACGATAAAACGAATGCATCGCTCCATCTCTTTTCCAGCAAGCAACGACAAAATCGCTCCTCCTTCACAATGAAACGTTTTTGTTGCGATGCTTGCTAACGCTTGTTTGCGCAATTCCTCGTTCGGAATCGCCTCCGCTCTTTTTTTCCAAATATCTAATTCGCGATGAACAATCGGAAAAACGCGACGATATACAGCCCGCATTAAACTAAAAGGATTTGTTGGAACGCTCAATAAGCTCACCTCTTTGCAATTGCAACGTTAAAAACGTATGGGCATATAAAAATACTTGTTCTCGCTCAAGTTCGTTAAAAATTTCATGATATAGTTTTGGCCACTCTTTATACACTTTTTCACTAACCATCAACTGATCAAACCATGATTTCACTGCACTTTTATCAACAATTTTGTCATCCCCCGCCTGCATAACGAGCATCGGAACATCTGGTAAGTGTTCAATTTTTTCATGAGCGATGCGAATGGCTTTGACTAACTCGCGATACCAACGAACAGATACTTTCGTCACATATAATGAATCGTTTTTGTCCATCTCTCGCACTTCTTCATTTCGGGTCGCCATCTCTACCGTTAATCCTGATGGAAATCGCTTTTTCGGATGAATGACATTTAAAATGCGTGAAGCGACCTCAAGTGCTTTCGACGGATAATGAACGAGCCCTGAACACGGGGACGATAAAATGACACCGCGAACAGGCAGTCGCTTTTCTTGCAATGTGCGAATGACGACAAGTCCTCCCATGCTATGACCGAGTAAAAAAATAGGCTGTTCATACACGCTTGCTTCATGCACCCAACTCGCGACCGCTTCTATATATTCGTCAAATGAATCAATATGCCCTCGTCGGCTACGCGATGTCGTTCCTTGTCCTGGTAAATCCCCTGCAACGACATGAAAACCGTGCATACGAAACATTTCAATGAGCCATTTATACCGACCGTGATGTTCGGCAGCACCGTGAACGATGACAATTGTGCCTTTTGCGTTTTCTCCTTCCCATTTCCACATAAACATCCCTCCTTTATATTTACGAATAGACGAAAAATTTGTACACTAAATATAACAAAATGAAACGAAAGGGACGAGCCAAATGATTTATCCATATAAAGAACATACACCAAACATTGCGTCTTCCGCTTTCATCGCCGATTACGTCACCATTACAGGTGATGTAACCATTGGAGAGGAAACGAGCATTTGGTTTAACACCGTCATTCGCGGAGATGTCGCACCAACGATCATCGGCAACCGTGTAAACATTCAAGACAATTGTGTCCTTCACCAAAGCCCAAACAATCCACTGATCATTGAAGATGATGTGACCGTCGGCCATCAAGTTATTTTACATAGTGCGATCGTAAGAAAAGAGGCTCTCGTCGGTATGGGTTCTATCGTTTTAGACGGTGCTGAAATTGGCGAAGGGGCTTTTATCGGTGCCGGCAGTCTTGTGCCTCAAGGAAAGAAAATCCCTCCTCGCACACTTGCGTTCGGACGCCCCGCAAAAGTAATTCGAGAATTAACTGAAGAAGATGAGCGTGAAATGGCACGAATTCGCCGCGAATATGTCGAAAAAGGACAATATTATAAGTCGCTTCAATTAAACAAACCACGCAATAAATAAGCGTGGTATTTTTACATTGTTTTATTATTGACTTAACATATATATTTTATCATAAATTTAGGGGGATTTGCTTATGTTGCGAAAATGGTACGATTGGGAGTGCAAGTTGTTTTACAGCATTAATCGTTATTTTGATCGGAAGTGGCTTAACGCGTATTTTCGCTCGATTACGCACATTGGAGGAGCGGCATGCTCGATTACAACCGTATTGCTAGCCATTTGGTTGCTACGTGACGAATGGCAGGATGCTGCTATCGCGAGCGCGGTCGCATTGGCACTTAGTCATATTCCTGTCGCAATGATGAAAAAAATGTACCCACGCAAACGACCATATATTTCACTTCATAACACGAAAGTAACAAAAAATCCGTTAACTGATCATTCATTTCCATCCGGACATACAACCGCAATATTTTCTGTCATCATTCCATTTTTACTATACGCTCCGGCATTAACGATTTGGCTCTTGCCCATCGCGTGTAGCGTCGCGATTTCGCGCATTTATTTAGGGCTTCATTATCCATCTGATGTGCTTGCAGGCTGTATGCTCGGTACACTATTTGGCATCGCTTCATTTTCTGTTCTTACTTAAAAAACAAGAAAGGAGAGCTACATCTTGTAACTCTCCCTTTTTTCCTTACTTCGCCAACTGTAACGCTTGTTGTTTTAACACTTCTGCTTTATCTGTACGTTCCCAAGGAAGATCAATATCTGTGCGGCCAAAGTGACCGTAAGCAGCTGTCTGTTTGTAAATCGGGCGACGAAGATCAAGCATTTTAATAATGCCTGCTGGGCGAAGATCAAAGTTGTTGCGCACCACTTCAATTAATACATCTTCAGATACTTTGCCCGTGCCGAACGTATCAATTGAAATCGATACAGGTTTTGCAACACCGATCGCATACGCTAACTGCACTTCGCATTTATCGGCAAGACCCGCTGCAACAATGTTTTTCGCTACGTAACGTGCCGCATACGCTGCTGAGCGGTCTACTTTCGTTGGATCTTTTCCTGAGAATGCCCCGCCGCCGTGACGTGCATAACCACCGTATGTGTCAACGATAATTTTACGTCCTGTCAACCCTGCGTCACCTTGTGGACCACCGATGACGAAACGTCCTGTTGGGTTGATAAAATATTTTGTGTTTTCATCGATCAATTCTGCCGGAACGACAGGTTTAATGACATGTTCTTTAATGTTGCGCACAATTTGATCTTGTGTAATTTCTGGATGATGTTGTGTAGAAACAACGATCGTATCGATACGTACAGGTTTGCCGTTTTCATCGTACTCCACAGTCACTTGCGTTTTTCCGTCTGGACGTAAGTACGGTAAAATGTCTTCTTTACGCACTTCTGCTAAACGGCGTGCAAGTTTATGTGCAAGAGAAATTGGTAGCGGCATAAGTTCTTTCGTTTCGTTGCACGCGAAGCCAAACATTAATCCTTGGTCACCTGCACCGATCGCTTCGATTTCTTCATCTGTCATTTGTCCTTCGCGAGCTTCTAACGCTTTGTCAACACCCATCGCGATATCTGGCGACTGTTCATCAATTGACGTCAATACTGCGCACGTATCTGCATCAAAGCCATATTTTGCGCGCGTATAGCCAATTTCACGAATTGTTTCACGAACAATTTTCGGAATATCTACATATGTAGATGTCGTAATTTCTCCACTTACTAACACAAGTCCTGTTGTTACGCTCGTTTCGCACGCGACACGCGCATTCGGATCATTCGCTAAAATCGCATCTAAAATCGCATCGGAAATTTGGTCACAAATTTTATCCGGATGCCCTTCCGTTACAGATTCAGATGTAAACAGACGACGTTTAGGCATTCAAACATTCCTCCTCAGTATAGTGACAAATGATACGGTACTCATCCCTCTTATTATGGTCTATCGTGAAAAAAACCTTTCCCTCAGAGGAAAGGTTTTTGCATTTGTCTGCGCCTTTCACTCTTATCGTTCAAGGGCGTTCCCTTGCCACAGGTTAGCACCTTTTCACGTATGTGACGGTTGCTGGGTTTCATCGGGCCTGTCTCCCTCCACCAACTCGGGATAAGAGTATCCGTTCATTTCAGCATCATATCACATCGGTACAGAGCAAGTCAACGTTTTTTCTCCTGTCATAGTCTCGAAAATAAATTCAAGAAAAATACACGAATTAGTATGGACTATTTATCAAAATGTGTTATACTTTTTACATAAAGATAAATCAAACAAAGGTAGGTTTTGTCCAATGAATTCCATTGAACTGACAAACAAATTATCAACACTCTTACAAAGGGATGGGGTTTTTCATAACTTATCTGTACCACGATTAGTAGAAAAAGTATTAACTCGCAAAGAAGGCGTCCTCACTTCGTCAGGTGCAGTTTGTGCAACAACTGGAAAATATACAGGTCGTTCTCCAAAAGATAAATATATTGTGGAAGAACCATCTGTGAAACATAAAATTGATTGGGGAACTGTCAATCAACCAATTTCTGAAGAAGTATTTGATAAACTGTACAACAAAGTGATCGATTATTTAATGACGAAAGAAGAAATATTTGTATTCAACGGCTTTGCAGGCGCGGATCCAGCTTATCGCTTGCCAATTCAAGTTGTCAATGAATTTGCTTGGCATAACTTATTTGCCCATCAATTATTTATTCGTCCAACAACAGAAGAATTACAAACGCATGAACCACAATTTACGGTCATTTCTGCACCGACATTTAAAGCAGATCCAGCTGTTGACGGCACACGTTCAGAAACGTTTATTATCATCTCATTTGAACGTCGTACCGTGCTGATTGGTGGAACAGAATATGCAGGGGAAATGAAAAAATCGATTTTCTCTGTGATGAACTTTTTGTTGCCAGAACAAGGAATTTTCCCAATGCACTGCTCAGCAAACGTAGGTCAAGAAGGAGATGTCGCGCTCTTTTTCGGTTTATCGGGTACAGGGAAAACAACGCTTTCTGCTGACCCAAACCGTCGCTTAATTGGCGATGACGAGCACGGTTGGTCAAATAACGGCGTGTTCAACATTGAAGGCGGATGTTATGCGAAATGCATTAACTTATCACGCGAAAAAGAACCGCAAATTTTCGATGCGATTCGCTTCGGTTCCGTATTAGAAAACGTCATGATTGATCCAGACACACGCATACCAAACTATGACGATGCAACGTTGACGGAAAATACGCGCGCAGCATATCCGCTTGAAGCAATGGATAATATCGTTCAACCGAGCATTGCAGGTCATCCGCATACGATCGTCTTTTTAACAGCTGATGCGTTTGGTGTATTGCCTCCAATTAGCAAATTAACGAAAGAACAAGCGATGTATCATTTCTTAAGCGGCTATACAAGCAAGTTAGCGGGAACAGAACGCGGAATTACCGCACCTGAAGCAACGTTTTCGACATGCTTTGGATCACCGTTTTTACCGCTTCCTGCAACGCGCTATGCAGATATGCTCGGGCAAAAAATTGACGCTCACGGCGTTCAAGTATTTTTAGTCAACACCGGTTGGACGGGAGGCGGATACGGTGTTGGTGAACGAATGAAGCTATCTTATACGCGTGCGATGGTGAAAGCGGCGTTAGAAGGCGAATTAAACAACGTAGAAACCGTTCAAGACCCGATTTTCGGTCTGCATATTCCGCTTCACGTCCCAGGTGTACCGGACGAAGTATTGCTGCCAAAAAGCACATGGGCAGATCAAGAAGCATATGACCAAAAAGCAAAAGAACTTGCGGCGAAGTTCCGTGAAAACTTTAAAAAATTCAAAAACGTTGATCCACGCATTGAACAATTCGGTGGACCGATCGCATGAATAAAAAAGCTGCCTGTTTTCGGCAGCTTTTTTATTTTTCATATGTTCGTACAAACCATTTCATTCAATGAAACATATAGTAGTACATAGAAACAACGAAAAGGAGGCTGGGTAACAGTTAATGAAATTTTATAAAGTTTTACAAAAACATGCGCAAAATTTATAAAATCCTACCTATTTGGTAGTAATTGTATATTTGATGATGAAATCTTGTAACGCTTCGTCAAGCAATTTCGATTTAGGAATTTTCGTTTCTTTGCTTACCTTTTCAAACGCTTCATAGATTTATATCACCTCCTAAAATATTATACTACTACATTTAAATACTTGTATTTTGCAGTAAAATAAAACATAGGAGGTGATATTTGTGATGAAAACCTACAAAGTCATGCTTCTGCCCAAAAATAAGCAAAAGACGAAGCTTTTTCAATGTGCAGGCGTTGCCAGATGGGCGTACAATTTTGCATTAGCACAACAACAAGAGCATCACAAACAAGGCGGAAAGTTTTTGAAAGACGGTGAAATCAGAAAAAGGCTAACGAAGCTGAAACAAACGAAAGAGTATAGTTG
>OFGS01000011.1_pt1 | contig 95258 bp, 98 predicted proteins | sample 1521851 | NCBI WGS metagenome assembly OFGS01 (sample SAMEA3142070, study PRJEB24117) | hot springs metagenome
CCCAACAGGAAAAACCTCGATTGGTGAGACCTCTTTTGCACGGTATTTTATATACGCAACCATTGCTCTGTTGTCTATAGGAGGGTTTGTATTTGGCATACAGCAGATGGTTGTAAATCCTCCTGCTACAGCAGACCTGCTACCGCTTTTTATGTCTTCTTTGTACTCAAAACCAGGTTCCCGCAAATGACAGTGAATATCGGTAAAGCTTGGCATTACATACTTGTCACTTGCATCTATTACAATCATCTTATTTGGATTTTCTTCTATGCCTTTACCAATTTTTTCTATCTTGTCATCAACTATCAATATATCAACTTTTTCAAGTTTGTCGTGAATACTATTTACAATCTGTGCATTTTTTATCAATATCATCACCTGTAAATTCCCTCCTTGCGTGTGCAAAGGTATAAAACTGCCATTCTAACAGCAATACCGTTTGTAACTTGCTCATTGATAGTTGAATTTGGCAGTTGCATAATTTCTGAAGAGATTTCAACTCCTCTGTTGACAGGACCAGGGTGCATAATCAAGGTGTTGTCTGAAACATATTTCATTATATCTTCGTTTAACCCATAAAATTTGTAATATTCTTGCTTTGAGGTTATAAAGCCCCGTTTTTGTCTCTCAAGCTGAATCCTCAAATCTATTACAACATTTTTTCCTGAGACTGCCTCTTCTAAAGAAGATGCAACCTCAGAAAAGTTTTCAATATAAGGTGGAATAAGAGTTTGCGGACCAAACACGGTTATTTGGTTGTCAAACTTAGAAAGCCCCCATATGTTGCTCCTTGCAACCCTGCTGTGAAGAATATCGCCAATGATTGCTATCTTCAATTTCTCAATTGTTCCAAGCCTTTCTCTAATTGTGAACATATCAAGTAGTGCCTGTGTTGGATGCTCATTCATTCCATCACCAGCGTTTATGACCGAAAATGAGCAGTTTTTGGCAATAAAATGCGGCACACCAGAAACTGAATGTCTGACAATTAGCACATCTGTTTTTAGAGCTTCCAAAGTTTTTACAGTGTCAAGCAAAGACTCTCCTTTCTGCACACTGCTGGTTTGCACAGATATAGAGGTTGTATTGGCACTCATAAACTTTGCTGCAAGCTCAAACGATGTTCGTGTTCTGGTGCTATTTTCATAAAACAGAGTTACAACCGAATACCCCTGCAGATGAGGAGTCTTTTTAGTTTCACTCTTTAAAATTGTCTTCATATCTTTTGCAAGATTCAGTATTTTTATGATATCCTCTTTTGAAAGCTCTCTTAGCCCAAGCAAATGTTTCAATTTATCCACCTCCGATTGTTTACAAAAAAGGTAGGGAAAATACCCCTACCCTTAATTATTTGGTTCTAAAGCTTCTTTTGTCTTTGCCACTTTGAGTTCTTTTGACTCTGGTAAAAGAAGATTTAAGATTATTCCGACAAATGTAGCAAGAGCCATTCCTTCAAATTCAATATTGAAAAATTTGAGTCTTGTTCCACCAACACCAATTATTAAAACCACAGAAGCAATTACAAGGTTGCGTGTTTGAGACAAGTCCACCTTGCTTTCAATCATCATTCTCAACCCAGATGAAGCAATAACACCAAACAGGAGGATACTGATTCCCCCGATTACAGGTGAAGGAATTACCTGAATAAGAGCACCAAGCTTTTGGACAAATGAGAGCAAAATTGCCAAGATTGCTGCCCACAAGATTACCCATGTGCTGTACACCTTTGTTATAGCCATAACACCAATATTTTCACCATATGTTGTATTAGGAGGACCTCCCAGAAAACCTGCAGCAATTGTTGCAAGCCCATCTCCTGCTAAAGATCTGTGGAGTCCAGGATTTTTTGTAAAGTCTCTTCCCACAACATTATTTGTTACAAGAAGATGTCCAATATGTTCTGTTATTGTAACTATGGCAATTGGAGCAATTGATAAAATAGCAGAGAGCGAAAACTTTGGAAATGTGAACTGAGGAAGTCCCAGCCATTTTGCATTCTTGATAACTTCATAGTTCAAAAACGGAACATACTTGCCATTTGGATAGAATGAATTGAGAAGATTTGTGTTCATACCAATCAAGTCAAGTACATATGCAAAAAGATATCCACTTACAAGTCCAATCAAAACAGGTATGACTTTAAAAAATCCTTTAAAGTAAACAGAGCCAAACACGGCAACAAGCAATGTAAAGATAGAAACCCAGCAAACAGGACTTTTTAGGACGTTGACGGCAACTTCTAAAATCTGACCATCTTTTATAACCTCTTTGAAAAGACCAGCTGATTTCACAGCTGCCGCTCTTGCAAGAGAAAGTCCAATAATCATCACAACAGGACCAACAACTACCGGTGGAAGTAGCCTGTCAATCCAGTTTGTCCCAAACAGGTACACAAGAAGTGCTACAACTAAGTATACAACACCTGATGCAATGCATCCAGCAAGGGCGTATTCTTTTCCTCCAAGTGAAGCAGAGACTGTGATAATAGGATTGATAAATGCAAATGAAGAGCCAAGATATGCAGGTATTTTGTTTTTTGTTACAAGAATATATATTATGGTCCCCACACCACTTGTAAAGAGAGCAACAGTTGGGCTAAGTCCTACCAGAATAGGAACCAAGATTGTTGCGCCAACCATGGCAAAAAGATGTTGAAGACTCAAAGGCAAGGTTTTTAAAAATGGAAGCTTTTCTTCAACCTGAACAACTCTGTTCATTTTCAAAACTTTCTCCTTTCTTTTAAAGTTATATTTCCCTATCAAGCTGTTCAATTATTACTCTGTTGTCGTTGTCAAACTCATCAACAAGAACGTGAACAATCTCTTTTCTTGAAGTGGGAACATTTTTCCCTACATAGTCAGCCCTAATTGGAAGTTCTCTGTGTCCTCTGTCAATCAACACTGCAAGCTGAATCATCTTTGGTCTTCCCATGTCCATCAAAGCTTCAATTGCTGCTCTGACTGTTCTGCCTGTAAAAATGACGTCATCTACTAAAACTATCTTCTTGTTGTTTATATCAAAATCAATCCTTGTAGAGTTTACTGTCGGATGCTCAGAAAGCAGACTCAAATCGTCCCTGTAAAATGTGATGTCAAGAATGCCCAGAGGAAGCTTTACACCTTCTATCATTTCTATGTTTTCCTGTATCCTTTTTGCCAGAGTTACACCTCTTCGCTGAATCCCAACAAGGCAAAGATTTTCAACACCCTTGTTCTTTTCAAGTATCTCATGAGAAATCCTGACCAAAGCCCTTCTCATTTGATTGGCATCCATAATTTCTTTAAATTTTTCCAAAATACAGCACCTCCTTTGGCACAAAAAAAGCTTCCTGCCTGTGAATTGGCAAGAAGCTTTTTTTGACATACTGACACCATCAAAATCTTTTTCTAAACCTTGCCGCCTCACAGGGCCAGCTTAAAGGTCTCAAATTCCTTCAAAGCCACTATTCAATTTTTTATTTATTTCTTAGCTATTATAACACCAAAATGTACAGTTTGTCTATGGTTATCAATAGCATATATGCTATTTATTGTTTCTATTTCTCAGCATATTTAGAATCTCGACAAAGTACTCTGGTAGGTCAGCCGAAAAGTGCAGCGCTTTTGAAGTTATCGGGTGAACAAACTCAATTTCACCTGCATGAAGAACCTGACCTTGAACTCCAAACTCGTTTTTTGCTCTTCCATAGCTACTGTCTCCAAGCAAAGGATAACCTATATACGACATATGAACTCTTATCTGGTGAGTCCTTCCTGTCTTCAATCTTAATTTTATAAAAGTGTATTTGTCAAACCTTTCTAAAACCTCAAAGTAAGTAACTGCTTCTTTCCCATTGGGAACAACAGCCATTTTTAGCCTATTTACAGGATGCCTCCCAATCGGTGCATCAACTACACCACTGTCTTCTTTTAACACACCTTCACATATAGCATAGTATATCCTCTTTATTTGATGAGATTTTAAAGCTTCAGAAAGTTTAATATGTGCTTCATCTGTTTTAGCAACAACTAAAAGTCCCGATGTGTCTTTGTCAAGCCTGTGGACAATCCCGGGTCTTATAACCCCGTTTATACTGCTAAGTCTCCCACTGAACTTGTGCAAAAGTGCATTTACAAGAGTATTTTCAAAATTGCCTGCACCGGGATGTACAACCATCCCCCGCGGTTTGTTTATTACCGCTAAGTGTTCATCTTCATACACAACTTCAATATCTATATCTTGAGCAACAAGGGATAGCTGTTTAGGCTCAGGAATGACAACTTTGATTATATCTCCACTCTTGACTTTATATGCAGGTTTTAAAACTTGTCTTTGATTTACCCATACATTTCCTTCTTCTATTATCTTTTGGACAAAACTGCGGGTTTTAGAAAGAGCCTCAGAAAGATACCTATCCAGTCGTCCGTCAAAACCTACTACTGTCAAGGTTTTTTCTTCAGAAATAACTCTTCGCCTCCTTCTTTTAGTATCAAAAATATCAAAAGAAGCACGCCACAGGTTATAAAGAAATCAGCAAGATTAAAAACAGGTATGACTTTTATATCTATAAAATCTACCACATAACCCTTAGCAATCCTATCAAAGAGATTCCCTATCGCTCCTCCCACTATCAGCGAAAAAGAAAGCCTGTAAAGGTTGTTTGTTGACTTGAACATCATGTAACACAAAAATAAAATAAGGACGATTGAAACCATTATAAAAAATCTTCTTTTTCCCTCTAAGATTGAAAAAGCCCCGCCTCTGTTTTGCACATAGGTGAGCGACAAAATTCCACCCAGTAAATTGACAGGATTTTCAACAAAAACATTTTCAGCTTTTGCCTTTGTTAGCTGGTCTAACACAAAAGTTAACATAATTATAATCCAGTAAACCAAATTCTTTCTCACCTTTTTAATTATCAATGCGTATCTGCAAGTATTCTTTTTTTATTATAATATACCAACCAATGAAAATCAAAACACAAAAAGCTTTATAACCATTTTTTAGCGTCATCAGCTGATATTTTATCCACCTCTTCGACTGTATCATCAACGTCATTTATCTTTTTATAAAACTTCCTTCCGTCAGATACAATCTCATCCTGTGGTCCGTTGCTTGTTGAGTGCATCTCAAGTATGCTCCACATATCTGTGCCATCATGTTCTTCTTCACCTTGACTTGGAAACTTGTCATTGAAAGGTTTGCCCATCACTTTTTCTTCTATCGGTCGCTGGTCTGTTTGATAATTTTCTTGCTTTTCCATATCTTTCTGGCACTCTATACAAAATTCTGTATAAGGTATTGCCAAAAGCCGATCAAAAGGAATCTCTTTTTTGCAGGAAATACAGTAGCCAAAGTTTCCCTTTTCAATTTTGGAGAGTGCTTTTTCAATCAGCTCAAGCTTTCTTTTCATGTCAGCTTTCAAGCTCATGTTCTTTTCTGCTTCAAATAGGTCTGATGCAATGTCAGCTGGATGATTGTCATAGTTTGATACCTCATTTGAATATAGTGTGCTAAAGTTTGCAACCTGATTTTCTTTAGTATTTTTTAAATACCCTTCTATCTCAGATTTTTTCTCTAAAAGCAATTTTTTGAGCATTTCAATTTCAGCTGGCTGCAATATTAATCTCTCCTTTACTAAAGTTATCTAATGCATATAAAACTTTACAAATTTCAATATTTCAGCAATATACCGGCCTATTACCGGAAGGTTGTACTTTACGATAGCGTTAAGTATATATAAAAGAAGAGCACCCAAAATAGAAAAGCCAAAAGCTGTTCCAAATCCCCGTGCAGCACCAGATAAAAAGTTTGTAAAAATTATTTTCTTCGGGTTTTTTAAATATTCTATATAGTAGCTAAAGTTCATCCTTTCGAGTTTTAAGATAAAATCATTTAACTTTTCCTCAAATTCGTTTTTTGACATCATCTCACCTTCTCAATAAATTATTTTGTTGATTTTTGCACATTTTATTTATATAATTTTTTTAAAATGCAAAAGTTTTTATTCTTGGAGGGTAAGAAAGAATGGACTACAGAGCTGATATAGGAGTCTTTGGTGGTTCTGGTTTTTATTCTTTAGAAGACAATGTTGAAGAGATAGAACTTGAAACACCCTACGGAAAACCAAGCGACAAAATATCTTTGGTTGAGATTGCAGGCAAAAAAGTAGCCTTTTTGCCACGCCATGGTAAGAATCACCAGTATCCTCCTCATCTAATTCCTTACAGAGCAAACATTTGGGCAATGAAGATGCTTGGGGTCAAAAAGATAATTGGACCAACAGCGTCAGGAAGCTTAAAGCCTGAGATAAAACCTGGCGACTTTGTTGTATGTGACCAGTTTGTTGACAGGACTTGGGGAAGGAAAGACACATTCTTTGAAGGACCTGAAGTAAGGCACATATCTGCTGCAAAGCCGTACTGTGAATATTTGAGAAAAATTGCAATTGAGTCTGCAAAAGAGCTTGGAATTACTGTGCATGAAAAGGGGACAGTTGTTGTAATACAAGGTCCGAGATTTTCCACAACTGCTGAGAGCAGATGGTTTTCAAGCATGGGCTGGGATGTTATCAACATGACACAGTATCCAGAAGTGATACTTGCAAAAGAGCTTGGTATCTGCTATGTGAATATATCCCTTATCACAGACTATGACGCTGGACTTGAAGGAAGAGATGATATAAAACCAGTAACTGAAGAAGAAGTTTATAGAGTTTTTAGAGAAAATAATGACAAAGTAAAAAAGCTTATATACAGAATGATTGAAAAAATTGATGTAGATTATGTTTGTGAGGAGTAAGAAGGAAGATGAAACACTTTGAGTTTGAAAATGATAAGCTCATTGTGCTTGACCAGAGAAAGCTGCCTTTTGAAAAAGAATATTTTGTTTGCAGTACGTACCAGGATGTATATATAGCAATAAAAGATATGATTATAAGAGGAGCACCTCTTATTGGAATTGTTGCTGCATATGGAGTTGTATTGGGTTTTAAGGAGATAATTGAAAAGAACATGGATTCAGCTAAAATTTATGAAATCATAAACTATCTTGCAAGCTCAAGACCCACTGCTGTGAACCTTTTCTGGGCACTTGAGAGGATGAAAAAGGTTTTTGAAGAGGCAAGAAATCTTTCTCAAAGTCAAATTTATAGTTTGCTGCTACAAGAGGCAAGGAAAATAGAAGATGAGGACAAAAGTATCAATAAAAAGATTGGTGAGCATGGCAATACTCTCATAAAAGAAGGTGCAAATATTCTTACTCACTGTAATGCAGGAGCTTTAGCAACAGGTGGGTATGGAACTGCACTTGGTGTTATCCGTGAAGCTTTTTTTGCCGGCAAGAACATTCATGTTTATGTGGATGAAACAAGGCCGTATCTTCAAGGGGCAAGACTCACAGCTTTTGAACTTTCTGAGGATGGTATTCCCAATACAGTTATTTGTGATAACATGGCAGGCTATCTTATGAAACTTGGAAAAATTGACTGCGTTATTGTTGGTGCAGACAGAATCGCCTTAAATGGAGATACGGCAAACAAGATTGGAACTTACTCTCTTTCTGTTTTGGCAAAGCACCACGGCATTCCTTTCTACATTTCAGCACCTATATCAACCATTGATTTTAATATAAAATCAGGCTCAGAAATTCCTATTGAAGAGAGAAGCGAAGATGAAATAAGATTTTTCAACGGTAAAAAAATTGTTCCGGATGAATCAAAGGTTTTTAATCCTGCATTTGATGTGACGCCGGCTGAAAATATCACTGCTATAATTACAGAAAAAGGTGTTGTTTTCCCACCATTTGAAGAGAATATCTCAAAACTCAAAGAAAAGTAGGCTATCAAAAACGGGGTATTGTAAGAATTGAGTACCCCGTTTATTTTTTGTAGTTATAAAGAATTAGTACTTGAAATAATGTTCTTGTTTTTTTGCTTACAATTGCATTTCATCTACATATGTAGTATAATATTTATAAACTAAGTTTTCGAGGAATTAATATAAAGTAAAATTAAGGGGGATTAACCAAATGCAAAAAATATTTCGCAATTCAATTGTAATATTTTCTTTAATTCTCATCGGATTATTGGTATTATTAAGTATTAGTTCGAAAATCTTTCACATTAAGGCTGAGACAATCTTAAATAAGCATAAGCCAGAAGACAATAGCTCCGAGAGAATTCATATTATAAAAAACAAGAAGAAATTTATAGCAGATATCATCTCAGTTTTACCCGTTGTTGAAGAAAAGAATATAAACAACTCAACTGTGGACAGCAACATAAGTAAAGTAAAAGCAGAAAGGCAAGTACATTATAAAATTATTAAAGCTGTGCTAAATGAAGCCAATCACAAAAGCATCCTTGGCCTTGCTTCAAACAAAGATATATATTCATTTGTATCTGAGAAAGTCCTAAAAATACTCTTTCCCAAACCTACACAAGATACTTATACCTGTTACTATAAGGTAGAACCTGCTGACCCCAAGCAAACCGTTATTTGGTACAAAAAAGGATATTTTTATTTTGTGTACTGCTTCACAGACTCTTATACCATAAATCCAGCTGACCCTTATGGTGATATTAAAAAAATGGTTCTCTTGGTTGAGAAAATTAAAAACAAATGGATCATAAGCGATTTTTCAAACAATAACTGATAAACAGTCCCTATAAAATATAATATGGACACAAATTCTATTTTTACTATAATAGATAGTTTTTTGCTGTAGTCTGGTGGCTCAATCCCTTTTTACACAATTATAAAGACTCAACTTTTTCTCATTTTAATTACACTCAAAAAACAAACAAGAATCTTAGAATTTTTGCACTGAATCACCACTTTTTTGTATTTGTGATTATAAATCTTCGTCTATGATAGCCAACTTTCCGTATAATCTTACAATACGTTGAATTTAAAATAGATTTTATCTGACTTATTTAAAACTTGTTTTAAAGAGGAAATTTGGTGATTGTTGTTTGTCAGCTCTAATATATTCGAATTAGAGTATCATAACTCACCAAATTTCCCCTAACTTTAATTAACTGAACTACTCTTTTGCTTTTTAGCTTGTAAATTGAACACCCTTCTCCACTTGAAAAGTATCCGCCTTTATCAGTAAAGTATATTCCATTTAAACCAACAACAGGCCAGTAGGCATTTATATTTTTTGGAATTCCGCTAATATATTCTAAACTTCCATTTTTAATACTCAATAGCACTAATTTTGCTCTAAAAGGGTCTTTAATATTTGAATAGTCACCAAATTCTTTGTATCCCGGACTTCCCTGTGAGAAAATAAATTTATCTTCTGAAAAAGAATTTACAGGCGGAGAGCACAGCCCAGTATTCTTTGTAAATTCCATTGTTTTTCCTGTTGATATGTCAGCAACAGAAACCCAAATATATGATGGATCAGCAGGAGTTGAAGTACTGATTGCGACATATCTGCTATCTTTGCTCCATGCAACAGAGTAAATAATTCTGTAAACATTGTCAATTGGCATATCTCCAAATCTTTCAGAAAGTAGCTTCTTTTTGCTGTTTTTGTTCAAGTCAATCACAACCAGCGATGTGGCAGCATCGTTTTCTTTGTTATCCCTCTCACCACAGGCAATATATCTTCCGTTTGGTGAAAGAACTGGCCAGCAAAATGAACCTCTTGCAATTTGTTTTAGTGAAAAAGTATATATTTTGTTTTTTGGAACATACTCTGATTTCAAAAGATACAACCTTTTTTCAGTGGCAATAACAAACTCACCTGTTTGTTTATTAGCACTGATATATTTTATCATCTCTGGCATTCGGTTTCGATAAACTTCTTTTTTAGTTGTGTAATCAACTAAAATTAACTCTTTCAAATCCTCACCGCAATAAGCTACATGATTTTTACCCCATGCAAATAAGCGTACAGAAAAATAATCTAAACCTTTTATTTTATTGTGACTCATTTTAACTTTAAACAGTAAATCTTCTTTACCACTGCCGTGCCATATTTTGCCATAAAATATAGCTAAAAAATCTCCATTTTCTGTTTTTTCAAAACGCTCAACATAGCCTATCTGTTCCGAAGTATTTCCGATTAGAGTGTTTATAACAAAATAAATCATGCCTATAATTGTTAAGCCTATAAAAGCATATATAAATATATTCAACTTCATACTTTTTTCGCCACATATATTTATTTTTACTTTCATAAATTTTCCCCCTAAGAATACTACCATTAATTGAATTAATAGGGTGTATATGGTTGGTAACCGTTACTAACTAACTCATTAAATGTATATCCCATAGATATAACTCTATCAGTGTAGTTGCCATTAATTATCGATATGGTACTTTCATAAACCACAAATTGACCAGATGAATTTGACGTGTAGAATAATCTAACATGCCCAGATCCACTACTGTTTTTTAATAAAATATCACCTTGTTGTAATTCATAATAACTATTTAATTTTTTAGCTATTTGCTGGAATTCTGAAGTATGATAATGCCTTGATAACCCCCAACATCTACTTACAAATCCAGAACAATCAACACCTGTTGTTCCACTTATATAACCAGGTGCATTTGTATTAACATTCCCAGCTGCATATCCTTGTTGAATTTCATTGTCAAAACCAGATAATGAACTAAAACCACCCCAGCAATAAGGAACTTGATAATAATTTGTATTATAATTAGTTATAAAGCGAGGTCTTTGCCAATATTGTCGATTGCTTGCACTCAAATTAGAACCATCATAATTTACTTTGCTGCAGTACCACTGGTGCCACTGATAGTTCTGCGCTGTTGAAATCATTTGAGACCGTAGCTACTACTATATCTCCATCAATTGAAACTTGACTCTTTGTTTGTTCATTCAATTTTTCTGATGAATTTACTGGAATGCTATCATTTTTTTCTATTTCTTTCATAAACTCATCAGCAGACTGCCAAGAAGCTACTTTAAGTACATAGACATTTTCTTGAGATGGTATCAAAACATAAACATCATTGCCTTCTATTAGAAAGCCTTTTTTAGGAATAACATTGTAAACATCTAAAGGTATTTTAATGGCTCTATCTATCTCCCCAGTTTTTTTATCATAACCTACAATCGCATAGCTTTTGCCATCTTCTAATTTCCAATATACTATGTTGCCAATTGTTCCCATGTAACCATTTGTTCCTAATTGATACTGTGAAGGAAAAGCAACAGTCACAACCTCTCCATTTGGTGTTATAACCTGACCACCTAAACGTTTCATACCTTGAATATTGAGTTTCCATATAGCTTTATCACGTGCTAAAGAGCCTTTTTTCTCTTCAACAACTGTAGCACTCTCTGGTTTTCCTGCATCCAAGTTATTTGTCTTGTCTGTTCCATTCCTAAATTTCAATGTTCTTGTTTCTTTCAAGTCTGCATATACAACATATGGTCCATTTTCGTCAGAACCAAAACCTGAAATTGTTATACAACTACCTCTTTGCTGTGTATCTGGCAAGCTACTAATTCTAATTTTGCCACTTGTTATCGTTACAAGACAGTTTCCATTATAACTTCCACCCAATAAATATAAATTTCCTTTCTCATCAACTGATATATCCGACACCCATATTATACTTTCAGGAAGTTTAACTTCTTCAATATATTCACCGGAAATCCTGTTGTAAATTAAAAGTCTGTGATGCGCATTATCAACAACATATACTTTATCACCTTTAACATCAAAAGCATCTGGTCCCCCTGTTCCAGTCATATCTGAAACATATTCAATCCCTTTTTCAGACACTGGAATAGTAACAACTTTTTCAAAGTTTGAAAACCATTGTTTGTCTTTTTCTTCTCCACTTCCAAGTGCTTTGCTTTTGCCAGTTGAAAAGGATGAAATCGATAATAGAACCAGACTACAAACTGTTAAATAAGTTATTATTTTTTTGAAATTTTTCATAGTAAATAAGTGCCCTCCTTTATTTTTATTTGCACACCCTCTTAAGCGCTCAAGAAGGTTAAAGCCTATGTTATTTGAAACAATCAAAATTTTCAAAGCCTTCAACTTTAATTCCTAATGGTAAGAATATTTTTTTACTCATATTTATTAAGATAACCGATATTATTTTATATTTGTAGTTACACCTATATTATACATCTGTAAAATTGACTTGTAAAGAAGTTTTAAAATATTTTTCAGATCATTTAATTTGTAAAGCTGTATATATAAAACCTCATATATAATCTTTTAGTTTGATTTTTTTAAACATGAAACAAACTTTAAAAAGCATCCTTGAATATACTTTAAACTTTGGTAATTAATCAAAAAGTAAGAGTTATTTCGATTTAAACCCAACTACCTTACACTCATAACAGTCATAACCTATATCTTCGTATCTATTTACTATTTCTCCTTTTGCGTTATATAAGATTAAGTCTTTTAGCTTTTTATAACCGTCTACAATAACAATATATCCCTTATCACCTTTTACATTTTCTATTAGTTTTGTCCCATTTTCAAATTCAAATACGATTTTAGTGTAATTAGTAGGCTTTCGTGCGCCTGTTGATGGTATCCAAGTGGAAGTATTCAGGTTGCAAAAATAAATGCTTTTACCTTTGTATTTGACCCGGTTTACTCCAAATCCCATACTCATTGCTGGATACCCAGCAGATGCATACCATAACGCTTTATTGTTTTCAACCAAACATAACAAATATTGGGGTGAATTATCGGTAGTCATATAAAATAAAAATAGATACCAATTATCATGTTTTTTATATTTAAGTACATTAAAATTCTTATTTTTAACCATATAAAAAGCATCTGACAATGCTGAAACAGCTATTTTTTGAGCTTTAGTGTATTCATCTTCTTTTTTTGTAAAATCCTTTCTTGTGCACCCGCTTATATTTAGCATCATTAGTGTGAATAATAAAATATATGGAATAACTTTTTTTATCTTCAATGTATTCGCCTCCCATTTTATAATTTCTTAATTTCTTAATAAAAGCACACCTTCAGAAAAACATTAATAAACAGTGGAAAATATTCATAATCAAATTTCTATTCTGAAGGTGTGCAATCTTTGAAGATAGTGGGAAATAAGATTGTATCTATTACATTCTATTCTATTTCTCTAAAATAATACGGATTAAAATATCTTTTTGCACCTGTGTACTCTTGATAATAACGATAGGTATTTGGTGTATGCTGAGCAAATTTCAAGGTAGTTTTATCTACAAGAATTACTGTATGCTCAAATCTTCCGTCATTAGAAAAATCAATTTGCATTATTCCTCCATTATCTAATGAATTTACACTGTCTACTACAACAACGCGTGGTCCAGGTGTATCAATGGACTTAAAGCTTGTCATATAAGTCCAGAAAGCTTCAACACTCTCCCAATTTTTTGAGCCTCCACCAGGACCAGCATACCACCCTTCTTCATATGAACCAGGAACCATCATCACTTTGTTTAATATATCGTTCATAGTATCATTTGCTCCAAATCCATACCATAAAACTTGAGATGCAAAGTTTGTGCAATCTCCTCCTCCAGCGGTTGCATCATAAAACTTGGTATTACGGTTATATACGTATTTGTTTGCATATTCAACAGCCCTTGATGTACTATAATAATGATTTACTGCTGGCAAACTGAGAATTCCAACATTGTTTTTCAATTCAACATCACTGAAGTTTTTATATTCTTTTTTCAAATCAGGAGAAAATTCTTGATCAATCATTTCAGCTAATTCTTTCGGTTGAAATTCTCTTATTAATTTTTCTTTTGAAATTTCATAGAAACTTAGATCTTCATAATCATGTTCTGTAATTTTCCAGCCATCTTCCATTTTTATTAACTTAAATATATTTTCGCCACCACAAATAAAAGGTGGATATGCATTCTGTCCATCTAATTTTATTTCTAATATGACGCTTGCTTGATTACCGTTTATATCAATAGCTTTGTAATTGAACTCTAATGGAAATCGTCTCTTTTCGATGTAACAGTAACCTTTTTGATAAATATACTTTCTTCTTGCTGTTAAATTTTTCAGAGCTATTACTTTGTTTTGATTTTGTATTTTAGTCATATCAAGGTAAGGTGTTATATCCTTATATTCCATTTGTAAATATGCATCGTACTGAGTATTGTAAAAAGATTCGATAATGTTTTTTATGTTATCTTCTTCAGAGTTTTTTAAAAAATATAAGTTTGCATAGGCAATGGAATTTGGCATTATTAGAATGAAGCATAATAAAATTAATACAATTTTTCTCATTTAAAATATCCCCCTTCTTTTAGTTCTATATGATTTTCAGATTAAATTAAATAATAAATTTTTTGAAACTATTATTTTCTGTTTAATCAGGAACTATTGAAAATAAGAATGTATGACATAACTTTTCGCCCCCATTTTTCTAATATCATACAAATTATTACTTAATTCCAAAATCTCTATCTATTTGCTTTTTTATTTGCTCGTAATCAGGTTCTGGTAACTTTTGGTCAGTAGAGAATTCATAATGCATTAAGGCCCATTTGTCATAGATATGCTTTGTTATTTTCCATGTCCCATCCTGCTTTTCTAATTCAAAAATATTATCACCATAAGAAATAAATGATGGATATGCTTCTTTCAGTTTTATCTCTAAGTCAATAACTACCTTGGCTTTGTTGCCATCAAGTTCTATTTCCTTGTAATGAAGTTCATATGGAAAATGTCTCTTCTCAACATAACAATATTTTTTTTCGTCTGTATATTTTCTTCTGAATACTAACATTTTTAATGCAACAACTTTATTATGATTCTGTATCTTTGACATATCCAAGTACGGTGTTATATCTATATACTCCATTTGAAGATAAGCTTTGTACTGTGTTTCATAAAATCCTTCTATAGTTGATTTGATTGCCTCTATCTCATCGCTATCAAAACTCAAAATATCTTTTGCCCATATTTGAACAAATGCACTTAAGAATATTGTTGTTGATACTAACACCACAAGAAATACCTTAGCACCTTTGCTCATTCTCCTTACCTCCCAACTCATAATAAACCTAAATCTCTCAACAATGCTTTCTTTTCTACCTACCAGACCAAATGCCGCGCCGGCTCCACTGCCTATACTCACCAAAAGTGTGTTATAAAGTACCTCTGCATACCTTTTTTTGCCATCCTTCTTAAGCTTTCTTATTACTTCTTCGTCACAAGAATATTCACATTCTCTATTTAGCTTTAAAACTGTAAAGTATACCAAGGGGTTAAACCAGTGAAGTGCATTTATTAATTTGCTTAGCCATTTAACAAGTACATCTTTTCTCTTGAAGTGTACAAGTTCATGTCTTATGATTAATCTTAAATCTTCTCTTACTATGTCCTTTGTTGGTATTACTAAGATCGGAGTAATTATTCCGATTAGCATAGGTGTTTGTATAATATCACTTTCTAATATTTTTATCTTTTTTAGAATTTTTCTTAGATTGCAATACCTTTCAATCATTCTTCTGCAATATTCATTTGAACATTCTCGTGAACTTCTTATAAGTATCATTTTAAACCAAATATACCTTATCAAAAACCATGCAAAAAATACTATGGCACCTACAAACCAAACATAACCAATAAATTCTACAAATTTTTCAGGGTTAAAATAACTAATATTTTTATAAGGCAGGGCAGTTAAAGCCCCACCTTGTGCTGTATTTTCTGTTAGTTGTAAGTTCAATGCATTGTTGTTATTTAATTTTGAGGTCATATGACTGCTGTTGCCTAATATAATACTCTGATTTAGTACTCTACTATCTTTCTTACAAAATTTAATCAATACATTCCATGGAATGGTAAAACAAAAAAGCCCTATCATCCAAATATAATACATTACCCTTGCGCTCAAATGCTCTTTAAAGATTTTGCTCAAAATAGCAAATATCAAAACAGCTATGCTACCACCTACTGTCATTGTCAAAACCCATTTGAATATAACTTCTATATTCATCTTGTCTCTACTCCTCTTTTCCTAATAACTTCTTAATCTCCTCAAGCTCTTCTTTTTTTAAGTTTCCACTTTCAACTAATGCTGCTATTAAATCTTTTACAGAGCCATTAAATAGCTTATTCAATACCCTTGCTGTTTCTATCTTTGCGTATTCCTCTTTGCTAATAGAAGGACTGTAGTGGTAAAGTTTATCCTTTTTCTCTTGCTTTATCGCTTTCTTTTTTACAAGCCTGTCAATCAAGGTGTATATGGTTGACTTTTCCCATTTGATGTGTTTTTCTTTTAACCTTTGCACTATCTCTGGTGCACTCAGGGGCTTTCCTTCTTCCCATAAAACTTTCATAACCTCTAACTCAGCTTCTGATGGCATTAATAAATCCTTGTTCATTTGCTTCACTCTCCTTTTACAATTGTAATTACAAATATATTTTACAATAGTAAAAACCAATTTGTAAAGAAGGTTTTTTAAAATGATTTTTATTTCTTTTTTTATAACTGAAAAGTAAAAATAATGAGACCGTCCTTTTGGACAGCCCCTGTTATCTTAATCAATTGCCATTATCAATTTACAATTGTTGGTTATTTACTTCAAAATTAAATACTCACTATATTTATCGTTATTATTGTTTTTTAAATAGTTTCTAATAAATAAATTAGTAGAAGGAGTTTCAGAATAAAGCATGATATAATTGGAATATCCCTTTTGCAGTTTTAAATATGGAATCATGTAATATTTTAAATCTTTTAATGAAAATATATAAATACCGTCTTTTAAGTAATTGCCGTACCAAGACAAATATCCTCCTGAAACATATGGGTCTGCAAATGTAATCATATTTGAATTTTTCATAGAATACAATTCAGGATATACTATTACTTTCCATTTAAATGGAGCTTTTGATATATCACATAAAACTATTTGATCTTGAGAAATTATTCCGTTTATATGTCGAAGAGCAATAACATAATTTTTATAAATCCTTGGCATTACAAGTTCATTATTTGGAGAGATTTTTATTTTTTTCTTTTTTTCGATATTATATAAGTATATTTCTCCACTTTCTGTCCTCATTGTATGAGTTTCTATAATATTTGATATACACCAAACTATATTATCACCATAAATAGATGGAGGGTATATTAATCTATTTTCTTTTTCAGGTATTTTTTCAATTATAGAATATTTTTTTGTTTTCATATCAAATAATTTTATAACTAAATAGATGATTCCCATTTTATCCTTTTCATAGATTAAATAAACAATTTTGCCATTGTGAGCAAATATATCTCTCCACATAACACTTGCTTTAGCTTTCATATCATCATTAGCGGAAATACTTGCTTCATTACATTTATCAATCAAGCAGATTGTATTGGTATTAATATCATATCCATATAACTTCCAATTACAACTTAGATATAAATATCCCTTTTTTCTTTCTCCTTCTATCCAATAGAAATATCTTCCATCAAAGTTTTCAGAAATGCTCAAAAAGTTCTTTTCAGTAATTTTGTGTATTAACTTTGTATGTCTTTTCTTTAAGTCTTTAATAAAATATGCATCTTCATTATTAGAAAGTCCAATAAATCTGTTTGAGTCAATAGCAATAATCAAATTTTCATCTTTATTCTTTTTAAATGTTTTTAAAAGAATATTATTAAAATTACCTTCATTTTTGGGAAAATATTCAAAAAGATTTCTACAATATACTATTTGCGGTAATGGTTTACTATTAATGAATTTAAGAAAAGAAAATAAAATAAAAACAGTTATTAAAATAAATATTTTTTTCGTAGTTTTTGATATATTACACATTTTTACTTCTCCTCGTTTCTGTGATTTATTTGATCTAATTTTAAATTACCAAACGATACCTCTGTCTTTGCATAATTTGACGAATTCACTATAATTATCAGTCAATTTACATCCTTTATTGTATTTAGATGAATCTGAATCAAATTTTTGAGCTCAAAATAGAATATTTCAGTGTTTTTAGGATGTTCAAGAAGTATCAAAACTACAACAAAACATAACTATCACCCCTGTTTTATACATATATTTTAAAAACATAGTTATTTATGCTAAACATGTTTACCATTCTTATTAATTTTAATTTCTCTTCCTTATTAAAACAATTTTTATTGATAAACCTTTCTTCACTCCCATTTAATGTTTTTTTTAATCTCACCTCTAACTCTGCTTTTGATGGCTTTAATAAATCCTTTTTCATTTTTACATTACTCTCTTTTACAATTGTAATTACATATATATTTTACAATAGTAAAAACCAATTTGTAAAGAGGTTTTTGAAAAGTTTTTTGGAGATTTTTATACAAAAAGATTCAAGCCTAAACATGTCTTTCTATTCTTCTATGCTGAAAATTAGTTATTAGAACTTATAGTATGATATTTTACCAAAAAATTGAGAAAATGTGCTTATTTTTTCGTTTAATCTTACAATTGTAGTGTTGCTACATGCGTGGTATTATAATAATAAATAAAAAACTATTCAAGAGGTGAGTCAAAAATGTTAGAAAATTAGTAAAAGTAGATTTAAAATGACTCTAATATTAAGCAAAACAAAATAGCAACAATAATAATACAAAGGCAAAATTACTCAATGTGACAAGGATCTTTGTATTATTGTTAAAATTTAGAGATATATCAAGGAAGGAGTGAATCTGTGATGAAAAATTATAAGAAAATGATAGCGTGTTTGATAATCTGTAGTTTGATTTTATTCTCTTCTTTATCTTTTTTAACTATCAAAACCAGTGCAACTGATAGTAAAGAAGTTAAAGAAGACTTTAAGCTTTCCAACTTCAAGAAAATTGTAAGTATTCCTGTATCTGAAGAGGGAATCGAATACACGGGTTCAGCTGGGCGAAGTGGTCCCGAAGGTCCAAATGCCTTTGATGTCAAAGGAGACAAAGTATATGTACTTGACAATGTTCATCATAGGGTTTTAATATACAGTAAAACCAATGGAAACTTAATTGATAAAATATTTTTCCCAGAGAATTATTGGATTTACAATATGGCAGTTGATAAGGTAGGGAAGATATATTTATTTGATGCTGGGTTAAACAGTTTGATTACAATATTGAATGGTCAAGTCGAAGTCAAATCCTTAGAAAGACAAGTTTATTTGGAGCCATTATCTGATTTTGGAGTTAGTGAAGATGGACCATATGTCGTAATTTCAGATGAAAGAGGAATTAAAACAGTGATATTAAAAGATAAGAAAATAAATAACTTTATACCAGATTCTAATGGCACAAAAACTCTTACGATTGCAGAAGAGAAAAAAAATAATATGTCTTATGATAAAATTGTATGGAAGCTTAATTGGGAAAATGGAAAAGTAATAGGAGGGCAGATTTCTACATTAACAGGAAAAATTATACGTTTTGAATTTCCTTCAGGATTTGAGCAAGGAACTAACCGCTATATTGGAATGAGTGGAAATATAGTATATTGGAAATTGGAAAACAAAGATGGAATTTCGATAGTTGGATTTGACAGTGAAAGTGGTAAAATTGAAAGAGCTGTTCAAATTCCTCTTGATATTTATTATATTATTCCTCAACGGCCTATTGTAATTGATGAAGGAAATGTCTATGTACTGGTACCTTCTGAAAAGAGTGTAGATGTACTTACGGTTACTTCTTGGCAATCTTCTGAAGAATTTATTAAAAATACAGAAAAATACAAAAATAAAAATATTCCAAATGATACAGTAGTTCAATCTGAAAAATCGGTAGAAAAATATTTTTCTTCTATTACAAATAGCAGCATAAGCAGATCTCAAATAATTTCAACGGCTCAAAATTATCAGTGGCATCAGTGGTATTGTAATAAGGAGAACTATGATGGTTCAAAAGTAGCAAATCCAAATTGGTGGAAAAGACCTTGTTTTATAAAATCATATAACACATCCTATTACCAAGTTCCTTATTGTTGGGGTGGTTTTAGCTCTTTGACTGGTTTTGATAGTGAGATTAGTCAGGGATATGCAGCTGGAAATGTTGATACATCTCCTCAGCATGGTTATGTAGGAGGAACAGCAGGAGTTGATTGCTCAGGATTTGTAAGTAGGTGTTGGGGACTAGCTAGTCATCACAGTACAACACAGTTAAAAAGTGTGTCAATTTCATTGGGCAATGTAGGAGATTATTCTTTATTAAAACAAGGAGATATTCTCTTAACAAGTAACCATGTAATGTTGTATTACACAAGAAATGCTAATAATGAATATGTGGTATATGAAAGCACTACGGGTGGGTATGACCGAGTAATCTGTCGAGGGCATACTTATACTAATTTAGTTAACAATAAGTATGAGCCATGGCGCTATAAGTATGTAACTGATTGATAATCAATAATAAAGAACATTAATGACTGTTAGATAGTTATATTTTTAATAGGACTATCCAGAAATACAGCTGGATAGTATTTATTTACTGATATTAGAATAGTTGTTTTAAAAGGGGATAGAATGTGTAATATGAAACTAAATGTTTTAAAAATAAAAAATATCTATAAGAGTTTACCTTTAAGTATACTTATAACATTAATAATAGCAGGAATAATTTATTATGCTATTATAAGTCATATAATAGGGAATATTTCAGAAAAAGTAGGCTATGTAGAGCGTTTTGATAAAACTGAAAATGGTAACTTTTTTGCTTTATTTTATGGCAAAATCAGGCATAGTAGTGGTAGAGAAGATTTACTTTTCAGAATTAAAATAGACTATAAAATGACTTCAGAATGGGGTTATTTCCCAACTCGTTTTTTTGCATGGGGAATAGAACAGGTAGCATATTGTAGTGCAAATCTGAAAAAGCTAATTTTAGTGGATTATAAATCCAAAAAAGAGGTTTATTGTAAGCAAATGCCAGAGGAAATAGAATATATTAGTGTAAATAAAGAAAGAAATGTGTTTGTTATTGCAACTCAAAAAGGGCTGTATCTTCTAAAGTCTCAACCTGCTTCAAAAAATAAAGAGTCTTCTGCGAATAACAGTTTTATATTAAAACAAGTTGCAAAGGGGTCATTTTGCTGGCCTGTTCTATCACCAGATGGAAGATATATAGCTTGTGGAGAGAACGATAATAAAGAAAATGAACTTGCTACATCATTGGTTGTGATTGATTTAAATAAAAATATCAAGAAGAAATTGCTTTCCGAAAGATTTGGAGATTTGCCAATCAATAATGTATATAGAATCATTTACTCTATTGCATGGAGCAGGGATAGCAGATATGTTGCTATCAGCACTACAACTCCTGCTGATCCAGCATGTATTTGGGTTTCAGTTGCAGACGTGTTAACAGGGAAAATAACAGAGTTTACGAAAAATACAGGACTATGTAATCCACCGGGTTGTTTTACTTCCGAAGATAAGTTTATTTTCTCGCAGGGTGAACCACAGTATAAAGGATTTGGCGATTATTCTACTATCAAAGAACCTTTTAGAGCGAAATTGGTTTTTCTTGATTTTAAGAGAGGAAATTTAGAGTTTATAGAGGAAATTTCAAAAGATTTGAATGCATACTGGCCTATTTATGTAAATAGAGAAGTTTATTTTCTTGATAAAAACTCTTTTTTGACATCTGAGGGTTGTACGATTTATAAACTGAAAGGTAAAACAGTTAAGCGTTTGTTCAAAGTTAATGGTGATTTAGTAAATTACGATGTTATTAAAAATTAATTTTTCATTTTCGACAAAATTTAAATATTTAAGACTATGGAAAGTATAAGAACCTCCTTCTTAGGAAGAACTAGAATAGCCTTTTGCAGAAACGCTTATACAAATTTTGAGTAGTTTTATATATTACAATTGTAAAACCAACTTCAAAAAAGGTTTTTGAAAAGAATTTAAAACTTTTAACGCAGAGTCATAAGAGAAATATGATTCATATTTGACAATCTATAACGATGCAGAAATTAGAATTAACACATAAAAAAGCTCCCTTTTCTTGGCATTTGTTTTTTATAATTTGTAAGCTATATAGCCAAGACAAGGGAGCTTCTTCTTGACTATGTCAGACTGAGGCATTTTAAGATAAAACAATTTTTTCGAACCTATCAAGTGCCTCATATAAAATATCTTCATTAACTTCGTAACCTAAAACATAATCACATACATCTTTTAATAAAACCATTCTTATAGAAGCATTTATATTCTTCTTGTCATATTTCATAATTGAGATAATTTGGCTCTTCTCAAATCTTTGAGGAAGTTTTATACTATTCTTCTCCAAAATTCTTATTAAAAAATCTAAGTTTGATAAATCAAAATTAAACAGAATGTTTGAAAGTATCATCTCAGCAGCCATTCCCAAAATAACGAATATACCATGTGAAAAATAGTAATTGTAATACGTCTCTAATGCATGACCTACTGTGTGGCCAAAATTCAGAACTTCTCTCAAAAGTGATTCTTTTTCATCCCTTTCAACAACTTTAACTTTACAGTTAATAGATTTCTTTATTAGCTGCATAGCAAGTATCTTATCTTGAAAAATCTCAAAAACATCATTTTCAAATCTATCTTTCATATCCAATATACTTCTATCTAAGGTAAAACCATATTTTATTATTTCACCAATTCCAGATAAAACTTCGCTTTTTGGAAGTGTTCCTAAAAACTGAGGGCAAATTATTATCATCTCAGGTTGATAAAATGTTCCAATTTGATTTTTATATAACTTGTAGTTGATTCCTGTTTTACCACCAATACTACTATCAACCATTGAAAGAAGAGTTGTTGGAATGTGTATGAGCCTCACACCACGCTTGTATGTAGATGCTATAAATCCAACTACATCACCAACAACCCCGCCACCAATTGCAACAAACAATGCTCTTCTGTCTACATTCCTATCCAAAAGATAATCAATGGCTTTCAGGTAAGACTCTATTGACTTTGACTCCTCACCTTCATCAAAAAGGTAAAGGTAAGAGTGCTGCAGGCTATCAATAAAATCTTTGTAGAGCTTGTAGACCAACTTGTCAGTAAATATGACAAGATTTGAGCAGTTAAAAGATGCAAGATATTCTCCAATTTTTTCTATTCTCTCAACAAAGACAATTGGAATGTTTTTTTCTTCCCTTTTTAAATTTAAGTAAATCCTGTCTTCCATCCTACCCATCCTTTTTTGCAGATTTTATAAAAATAAAAGACAAGCCGGCATTTTTTGTACACCGGCTCATTTTCTTTACGTTATTTACCTTTTACAACCTCATAGCACCTTGGACATACATTTAAACTTTCTTCATTCTTTCCAACCATCATATCGAATTTCCAACATCGTTCACACTTTGAACCATCAGCCTTGTAAACTTCCACTTTAATCTGGTTGTCATCACCTTCTTCAACCTCAAGCTGAGAAACAATTAGCACTTCCTGAATGATGTCTTTGTTTTCTTCTATAAACCTCTTATCAATACCTTTTGCAAAAATCTTTACTTTGCTGTCCAGTGAACTTCCAATAAGCTTTTCATTTCTTGCAATCTCAAGTTGCTTTGCAACAATGTCTTTTATTTCAATTATTTTATTCCACTTTTCTCTCAAGGTTTCATCTTTTAATATACCTTCGTTAACTTTTGGCCAGCTTGTCAAAAACACTGATTCAACATCTTCTTCTTTGAAAGCAATATTCTGCCAAATTTCTTCTGCTGTGAAGGACAAAATTGGTGCAATAAGTTTTGTGAGCGCAACAAGTATTTCGTACATGACAGTCTGGGCAGACCTTCTGTCAAGGCTTTCACTTTTTGATGCATAGAGTCTATCTTTGTTTATATCCAGATAAAGGTTGCTCATGTCAATTACACAGAAGTTATGAACAAGATGATATACCTGATTGTAATCATACTCTTCGTACGCTTTTGTCACCTTTTCAATCAGCATATACAGCCTCTGAAGCGCCCACCTATCAATTTCTTTCAAGTCTTCATATCCTACCTTGTCTGTCTTTGGATTAAAGTCATAAAGATTGCCGAGCAAGAATCTTGCTGTGTTTCTAATCTTTCTGTAGATTTCTGTTAGCTGTTTTATAATCTCCTTTGAAATTCTCATATCGGTTGTGTAGTCAGCTGAAACACACCAAAGCCTTAAGATATCTGCACCAAACTCATTGATGATATCAAACGGCGATATTACATTGCCTTCTGACTTTGACATTTTCTTCCCTTCGCCGTCAACAACAAACCCATGTGTCAAAACAATTCTATATGGTGCTCTTCCTTTTGTTGCAACAGCTGTCAAAAGCGATGACTGGAACCATCCTCTGTACTGGTCGTTTCCTTCTAAGTACATATCACATGGCCACTCTAAATCTTCTCGGCTCTCTAAAACATAAGCATGAGAAGAACCTGAGTCAAACCACACATCCATAATGTCAGTCTCTTTTTCGAACTCGCTACATCCACAGCTTGGACATTTTACACCTTCCGGCAAAAGCTCTTTTACATCTTTATAAAACCATGCATCAGAACCTTCTTTTTCAAATATCTTTGCTATATGGTCAATTGTATCATCGGTTATAAGCTCTTTCCTGCAATTTTTGCAATAGAAGATTGGGATTGGCACACCCCAGATTCTCTGCCTTGAGATACACCAGTCTTGCCTGTCTGCAATCATATTGTAAATTCTATCTCTTCCCCACTCTGGTACCCACTTGACATCATCTACAGCTTTTAAAGCTTCTTCTCTAAAACCTTTGACTGAAGCAAACCACTGCTCGGTTGCTCTGAATATGACAGGATTTTTACATCTCCAGCAGTGAGGATACTGGTGAGTTATCTTTTCAACACCAAGAAGATGACCTGAGCTTTCCAACTCCTTTGCAATCTCTTTGTTTGAATCTTCATAAAAGAGGCCTGCAAATTTGCCAGCTTCTTTTGTCAAATATCCTTTATTGTCAACTGGAACAATCACAGGAATATTATACCTCTGGCAGACCTCAAAGTCCTCTTCACCATGCCCGGGTGCTGTGTGAACACAACCTGTTCCTGCTTCTAAAGTTACATGCTCACCTAAAATTACTAAAGAAGTTCTATCCAAAAACGGATGTTTGCATTTTATATATTCTAAATCTTTGCCTTTAAACCTTGCAATTTCCTGGTACTGCTCAATTTTATTTGTCTTCATTACTCTTTCTACAAGCTCAGATACCATAACTAATATCTCATTTCCAATATCAACCAAACTATAGTCAAAATCAGCATTTAAAGCAATTGCAAGGTTGCCCGGAAGTGTCCATGTTGTGGTTGTCCAAATTACAATGTATACCTTTTTATCTCCTATGGGCAAATTTAAAAACAATCCTTTGTCGTCGATCACTTCAAACTTAACATAAATAGAGTATGTCCTGTCCTCTTGATACTCAATCTCTGCTTCTGCCAATGCAGTTTCGCAAGACGGACACCAGTAAACAGGTTTTAGACCTTTATAAATATAACCTTTTTTAGCCATTTCTCCAAAAACACGAATTTGTCTTGCCTCGAATTTTGGGTCTAAAGTCATATAAGGATTTTCCCATTCACCAAACACGCCAAGTCTTTTGAACTGTTCTCTTTGGATGTCAATATAGTTGAGGGCAAACTCTTTACACTTTTTCCTAAACTCTACTGGGTCAACTTCATGCCTGTTTACACCAAACTTTTTGATAACCTGTTGTTCAATTGGAAGACCGTGTGTGTCCCACCCAGGAATATAAGGTGTGTAGTAGCCTTGCAATGATTTGTACTTGTTTACAATGTCTTTTAAAACTTTGTTCAGGGCATGGCCCAAATGAATGTCGCCGTTTGCATAAGGTGGTCCGTCATGAAGAATAAACTTTTTATTATTTTTATTTTTTTCGAGCATCTTTTTGAAAATATCATTTTCTTGCCAGAACTTTAGAAAGTGAGGCTCTCTTTGTGCCAGGTTTGCTCTCATTGGAAAATCTGTTTTTGGTAAGTTCAATGTTTGACTCCAGTCCATCTCGTGTTTCATCCCCCTGCTAAAAATATTAGTCGTTTTGTAGTTCTTTGTCTACCATTTCAAGTGCACTAAGTTCAGTTTGTAGTAAATTCCTGAACTTGTTAAGAAAAAGTTGATATCTCTTCTTAAGCTCCCCATATTCATATGTTATTTGCAAAACTTTGCTATTTGCTTCTTCTATCATCTTTGAAGCCTTCATCTCGGCTTCTTTGATTATTGTCTCAGCCTTTTGATATGCGACCTTTTTAATCTCCTCTGCAGTTGACTGTGCAACAATCAACGTGTTTTGAAGCGTCTCCTCAATTGTCTTATAGTTTTGAACGTTCTCATTCAAAAGCGCAATCTTGTCTTTGAGCTCTAAGTTTTCCTTGTACAAAGCCTCATAATCTTTTAAAACCTGGTCTAAAAACTCTTCTACCTCTTCAACACTGTACCCGCCTATATACACCCTTTTAAAGGTCTTAGATTCAATATCTTGAGGGGTTAACATCAATATTTTACCTGGTCATCCAAACTGTGCATACTAGCACGAGTTTAGATGGCTGGGCTATTTGTAATCCGCCTTTTCAGGTTGTTCCACACCCAGCAGGCGGTATTTGGAACAACCATAGCCCCTGTCCCAAGAAACAGGAACTTGCGCCCTTTTTATCCGGGTCTCCCCACTTGCCCTGAAACCAATAGTGGTCTCAGGACAGACATGTCCCGCAGGACCCTGTCAGGGGAAAGTGGAGTTACCACCGCTACCCTGAGAACTCGCCAGAGATTACAGGATAATTTCCTGTGACTATCCTCGCTTGTTCCATCCAGAGACTCGGATAGCCTCCCTGGCTCACTCCCAGAGCTTTGTAAAATTTTTATCGCCCAATCTATCTCCCTGAGCTGTCTTTTCCTAACGTTTGGATTCTTGACTACCTTCTTCACGTACCTTTTCAGTTCTTGCAGACTGTTTACATCAAGACTACTGAGAAGTAGCATATAGTTGTGCGGTATCCTCTCTTTTAATCCAAGCCCTCTTCTTGCTATCACATACGAGCTAGCCACATCCTTGCTCACCATAAACTGCGGTGCGTACTTCAGCATACCTATTACAGAAGTATATGCTGGGTTAACTTCTATAACTTCTATTCCTTCCCGCTTTGCTAAAAGCTTTACCTTCTCCAGAAGTGACCTGTATCCAAAATAGTGCCTTATCCGTCTTGATTTCCTACCTGAAAAGTCTCCTCTTTTCCCTTGGTTCTTTATGTCCAACTTCTCAATAACTATGGCTTTTTGTTTCTCTTTTGCTATTGCTACTATCATGTGAGCGTACTGCCACCTGTAATACTCCCTCTTACTTGCGCTTCCATTTTCAAGCTCTGACATTGGTATTTCACCGTGGCTCAGAAGCTGACCACTGCTGTCTGTTTCTGCCCATGCCACATGCTTTGGATATGCGTTCGTATCTATCCCTATAACTCCGTTTGCTCCCGTTATTGTGGGCTTTGGAAAAACCTCTTCAACGGTGAAGTAGGCATACACTGCACCGTTTTTGAGTTTCAACTCAACAGAGTAGGGTTCTCCTGATGTGGCAATTGCCTGCAGTAGCATGTTCCTGTCTGTGTACGTTCCACCTTTTACTTTCTATCCAGGCTGTATCGTCGCATATACGTGCTCCCTTTCACCTACATTGATTCTGAGTTTGGTTAAAGAACCGTCTATCTCAATCCTTGTGTTGAGATTCCCTTTCTTGCTCTTGTCTCCTCTTGAATAGAGGGTTCCTTTTCTTTTCTCCTGCCATTTGCGTTGAAGTTCCCCGTATACTCTGCCGGTTATGTGCCTTTTCTGGAGTTTTTCAAACAGTTCTCTACCACCAAATATAACCTTTTTGGGATTTTCTCCCTTCTGTTCACAGGATTTTTTAACGCTTTTTGCTTTCATTATCGCATCGTCGACGTATCGGGAATTCAGATTGAAAATCCCCTGAAGTTGTCTTTTGAGTTCATTTCTCTTATGTCCTTCCAGCAGCCTTTTGTATGCATACCTCATGCAGGACGACCATCTTCTCATAAGGGCTAATACTTTCTGCTTATCCCTACTACTGTCAAAAATCAACTTAGCCTGGATGGTTATCATGTTTTTAGCACCTCTAATTAACTGATATTTTACATACTTAAAAGTACCCTATGCAGTCTAATTAAAATTATACCTTTTTACCTAATTATTCTCAACTGTTGCACCCTCCGATAAAAATTATGAAAATCTCAAAACTTCTATACTAATTCTTCCCTTTTTCGTAGTAGACAATACCTTTTCGATTTTGAGTCGTCCATGATGTCGTATCGAGAGCAAATCCCCTTCCTTAACAGCATATGAAGGTTTATCAATGTAGACCCAGTTGACTGCTACTTTCATTTGTCTGATTAAATCTGCTGCTTCTTCTCTTGAAATTCCAAAACCGTGACTTATCACACTGTCAACTCTAAGCGATGCAACTGTATAAACAATTCTTTTGCTGCTACTGTTGATAAACCATTTTATATCGATTTGACCATTTTTAACAATCCTGCATTTTACTTTCTCTTTGCCGATTTTGTCTATATTTGTTACAATATATGTTGCAATTTCATCTTTTACAAACACAAGTGCGCTATTTTCTTTTACCAGAATGTCACCTATCTTGTCTCTTTTGATTCCGTTTCCAATAAGACTGCCCAAAATTTGTCTGTGAGAAAGGTTATTCTTAGCTTCAATTAAAATTGTTTGTATTGGATATGTGAGATTTTCTGCATATTCTTCAAAATCACTGCTAAAAATAGCCAATATATTTCTTTCGCTGCCTTCATACCCGCCCCAACATCTGTGTAGAATGTGATTTTGATTTTTTAATAGGACCTCGACTGCATACTTTATTGAAAACGGGGAAAGAAAGTCAGAATATTCAATTCCCCAGCTAAGCTTTTCTATCAAGTTTTTGAGTTTCAGCACTTCATGTTTGTTCTCTTCGGGAATATAAGTCATAGCCTGCTGCCCCATTTTTATATCAATATTATGAGAAGTAGTCGCAGAAGCCATCTTAAAACTTCTAAAAGAATTATAGCAATCATAGGAGAAAAGTCAATAAAACCTATCCGGATGTATCGCGAAGCTACCCTCCTCACAGGGTCAAGGATAGGATTTACAATAGTACCTAATATCCTCCTGTATTTATTGTATGGGTCAACTATCACCCATGATAAGATTGCATCAACTATTATACAAAACTCCACAAACGAAATTGCCTTGTCTGCAAGTCCAAATAAAAATCTTATCATATAACTCCCCCAAAAATTTTGTCTTGATTACTTCAACCAGGCAAATACACCTTTTGACCTGAACTCTTCTTTGAGCTGTTCATCAACTTCTAAATCAATACTTCTTGGAACAACAACAAATATCTTTTTACTCACCTTATGAATCTTGGCATCCAGAACATAAACAGCCCCGCTTACAAAATCAATTATTCTTTGTATATGCTCCTCTGCTACTTGTTCTAAATTGAAAACAACTATCTTGTTTTCTCTCAGAGCATCGCAAACTTTAACAACCTCATCAAAGAGTTTGAGATTGTACACTGTAACTTCTGTCTGATTTGCTTTTCCGATTGTCACAACCTTTGGTGTTTCATGCTTTGGTTTTGCATTTTCCTCTTTTGTTTTTGAGATGTCCTGAGGCTTGTCCTCCTCTTCAATCTCAATGCCAATAAGGTTTAAAAATTTTCTTTGAAGGTTATCAAACATGACCAAAAAACCTCCCTTATTATTTTTTTGGTCTTTCCCCAAAGATTTTAGTTCCTATTCTAACCAAGGTGGCACCTTCTTCTATTGCCACCTCAAAGTCACCACTCATACCCATCGACAGCACTTCAATGTTAACATTATTATAATTTAATTTCTTGTATTTTTCAAAGATTTCTTTCATCTTTCTAAAGTAACCTCTCAATTTCATGTCATCATCTTCGATTGGAGGTATTGTCATAAAACCCTTAAGAATAACATGTGAAGAATTGCTGATTTTTTCAATTAAATGGTCTACTTTTTCTGGATTTATTCCACCCTTTGACTCTTCACCACCTATGTTTATTTCTATAAGTACACTGCACGTTTTTCCTGCTTTTGTGCATCTTTTTTCAAGTTCATCAATTTGCTGAGGACTATCAATTGAATGAATGAGACTTACTTTATCGTAAATGTATTTAATCTTGTTTGTTTGAAGCCTTCCTATAAAATGCCATTCAAGATAAGGAAGTTCTTGAAACTTTGGCAAAAATTCTTGTACCCTGTTCTCACCAAAAATCTTTAGACCAAACTGGTTTGCAAGCTTTATAGTCTCGACATCTACCCCTTTGGTTGCACCAAGCAGGCTTACCTCATCTGGTTTTCTACCAGCTCTTAAACAAGCCATTTCAATTCTTTCCATTACATCCTCAATATTTTTTTTTAGCGTCTCTTTGTCAACCATAAGTCATCACCCAGTTTATTCAAATATAATTCTTCCAAAATGCCCTCCAGCACCAAATTTAACGGTGTAGTCTTGATTTATAAATCTTACAAGTTTTTGAACTACATTTTCATCAATATTATAATTCTTAAAAGTACCATTATTTAGAGATTTAATAAAGTTTATTTCATTTTCAAAAACGTCAATTATTTTTTTGATTGTTTTTTGTCCAAATCCCTGTACAAGTTCAAAAGGGAAAGTGTAAAAATAAGGCGGTTTTTCAACCGAATTTTCTGTCTTGTAAAGCCATGAAATCCTATCCTCAACACCAATTACAATGTCTCTACTTTTGCAAAATGGACATAATATTGAATTTTGGCTTTTTAAATTAAATGAACTGTTACATCTATTGCAATACGATTTATGATATTTTCCAAGTTTTGGGTTTATGCCGTAGTTTGCCTTTATTCTGTTTTCCTTTATACTTTTTATAACATCTTTTGCAGAAACATTTTCAACCTCAATTTCGTTAAACTCTCTTGCAATATTTTTTAAAGAATGAGCGTCTGAGTTAGAAAGAAGACTCCTTTTTTGGACATCGCAAAGATAACTTACCATTTTTGAGTCTGCAGAAAGACCAAGCTCTATTGAAAAAACCTCTATATCTCTGAAAACCTCCTCAACTCTTTGTGCTGCTGAATAAAAACCTTTATATGGTGTAAATGCATGTGCAGGCACAGTTAAAAGTCCAAAAGATGATACAATCTTTTCAAATTCGCTAATTTGGCCTCTGAAAACCGGACAACTAAAATCAATTTGATTAAAGTAGGTCTTAATTATTTTTCTGAAGTCTTTTAACTTTTCATAATCTTCGAAAAAGACAAGACAGTGAAAATCATTTGAACAAAACCTCAATTCAATCTCGGCTGCAGGTATTATCAAAAGCCTTTCAGAATACAAGCTTCCATCTTTCAATTCAAGCTTTCCTTTATCTAATAGCTTATCAGTTTCTTCAATTACATCCTTGCATAAAAAATCGACAATACCAATCACATTAAGTCCTTTTTCATCTTTTGCTGTTTTTATAATATTCTCAAGTGTAAGGGTTTTTGAAGAAGGTACCTTTATATACCTTCCATTAGAAAATCCAATGTGGACGTGCAAATCAGCATATACCCTCATTTTACCAGACCTTGCTCCTGCAAATACATATTTGCAAGAAGAAGTCCTATTATTGTCTTTGCATCTCTAATCTCACCTTTTTTGACCATCAAAATAGCATCAGCCATCTTAATTTTTAGTACTTCAACAAACTCGTCAGCATCTGTATGAGCCTCTCCTTTGTAAAGGCCTGTTGCAAGGTACACATGTATCACTTCGTTTGAAAATCCCGGCGTTGTATAAATCTCGGTAAGTTTTATTAATTCTCTTGCTTTATAACCTGTTTCTTCTTCAAGCTCTCTTTTGGCACATTCAAGAGGATTTTCGTCTTTGTCAAGTTTGCCTGCAGGAAGTTCTATTATTACCTTTTCAATTGGTTTTCGAAACTGTTTTACAAAGATGACGTTGTTCTCATCATCGACAGGAACAACTACAGCTGCACCCGAGTGAAGTACAATAGCACGCTGAGAGATATTGCCGTTTGGAAGTAAAACTTTGTCCACTTTTAATGATATAAATGAACCGTCATATATCAATGTAGAATCTATGGTCTTTTCATAAAAATCCATCTTTATTCTTCATCTCCTTTTAAGTTTTGTCGAGACATATTCAGCTGTAGCAAAAAGTTCTAAAAAGTATTCACAATCTTGCTCATAACTTCTCCCCATTGTGCTCATGATTGACTTATATTTTTCAACTATCATTTTATCTATTTCGTTTACCACAGCTACAGTATGCTTTGCACGGTAATTGTTTAATGTCTTATATATTTTTGCGAAAAATATTTTATCCTCAAAATCAAAAATTGGAATTTCTACAGAACAATTGACATAATTTAATATTGTAAGAGAATGATGACTTATGAATCTGTGCCGCTGTCTTTTTTCATTTTTCGATACTCTCACAGGAAACACTACTCTACCGCCAAACCTCACTACGTCCTCAATAACATGTACAGCCTTGTAACTTGTAAACCCAAACTTTGTCCCTGTTCCCACAATTCCGGGCAGGGGAGAAATTATAGCAACATCACATCCCAAGCTTTGAGAAAAAATGAGAGAATTTATTTCGTTTATACATTCAAATTCACCATTGAATGCTTCCTGGCATGTTATTATGTAGTCTACAAATTTGTTTTCTTTTAAAAATTCTAAGTTATGTGAAAGCTTTGCATTTAACATTCCCCAATCGTTTAATATGACAGAAATCTTTATTCCTTTTACTTTTTCTTTAAGGTAAATACATAGAGGCAAAAGCATGCTGTGAAGCTCACATACAATAACAATTATATCATTAAAATTTGGGACTTTATCAAAAAGGTCAGGATTTTTTTCTTCTTCTGTCAACACAGAAAATTGCAGTGGTGTGTATCTGAGCTTCATTATATGACCTTTTGACAGATTTTTGAAAGCCTCAAAAGGCAAAATATAGTCATATCCGCCAGTCCCAAGCTGAAGCACTCTTGCTGTTGTGTTCACCAAAACTTCTTGTCCCTCTTTTACCTCGTGATTTATATCTAAAAAGTTTATAGCAATACCTACATCGCCGTCTTGATATTTTACTTCAACATACTGGCAAAACCCTGCAGTATTTAAATTTCTTGTCACAATCCCTTTTTTTATTTCAAACACTTTGTTTACTGCTCCCCTTTTATCATACTTCTTGCAATCTGGTCACAAAGATTGTTAAGTTCGTTGTCAGCGTGACCCTTAACTTTCTCAAAAGTTACTTTGTGAATTTTCAGAAGTTCTATAAGCTCATTCCACAAATCAATGTTTTTGACCTCTTCCTTTTCAGATGTCTTCCATCCATTTTTCTGCCATCTTTCTATCCAATTTTGATTGACAGCATTTACAATATAAGCAGAGTCTGAATAGATTACTACTTTGCACGGTTCCTTCAATGCCTTTAGAGCTTCCACAACCGCTTTGAGTTCCATTCTGTTATTGGTTGTGTACCTTTCAAAACCTTTTAACACCTTCTTGATTCCTTTGTATATGAGTATAGCACACCATCCGCCTGGTCCAGGATTTCCGCTGCAAGCACCGTCGGTGTAAATTGTAACTTCTTTCATCACTTTAACACCTACAATATATTTTTGGCTCTTTCATATGCCTTGAGTATCCCATCTATTATTGCCCCTTTTACCGCTCTTCTTTCAAACTCCACAAGCCCTTCAATTGTTGTACCTCCAGGAGATGTTACCATATCCTTTATCTGTTGTGTAGTTAACATATTATTTTTCATGTTAACAACAGTACCTTCAAACAACGTTAAGACCAAGTTTATACTTTCTTGTCTTGAAAATCCGAGTTTGACTGCTGCATCTACGCAGCTTTCAATAAAGTGTGCAACAAATGCTGGACCACTTCCAAACAAGGCTGTTATTGCATCCATATGTTTTTCATCAGTAGCTATAACCTCACCCATACTTTTGAAAAGGTTGAGTATTTTTTCTTTCTCATCAGCTGATACCATTTCAGAAAAACATATTCCCATAACGCCTTTCTGCACGCTTATATTTATATTCGGCATTACCCGTACTATCTTTTTGTCCCCTACAACCTCTTTAATTTTTGAAATCGAAATCCCCGCTGCAATAGAGACTATTATCTTTTCAGAGATGCCATCTTTTATTTTCTCAAGCACATCAAAGATATCTTTTGGCTTTACAGCAATTATGATTATGCTGCTGCTGCCTACAGTCTCAATTTCACTATTGACCCTGATAGCACCATAAACCTGTGAAAACCTGTTTGCCTTGTCAATGTCTATGTCATAGCAAAAAAGTTGAGCTTCAATAGATTGTTTTATTGAATGTGCGATTGAACTTGCCATGTTTCCACAGCCAATTATTCCTATCTTCATTTTCTTTTCACCTCAAAGAAAAATTCTTTTATTGTTGAAACCTTCAATATGCCGAACATAAAAGCACACATAAAATATACGCATGCACAACAAGTTATCATAACTACACCTTCGATAAAGACAGAGGTTTTGAGAATGTTAAGGATTATTCTGCCTACAATAACCATTATAACACTTGAAAGGACAATATAAAACATCTTTAACATATTAAAATGGGCAAAACCAAAGGATTTTAACTTATCTAAGTTTATCACAAACACCACAAAGTAGCACATGATATTAGCTAAGACAAGCCCTGATATGTTTAGATTGTATATTACGATAAACACAAACATGCATATAATCTTTATAATCACACCTGTTAGGATACTTTTTACTGGTGCCATAAAATGTCCATTTGCTTGCAGCACCGACGTTGTAAACTGAACAAGAGAGATTAAGATGGTAAGAAAAGCAGAGATTTTTAGCACGCTATCTCCTGTAGTAGCGTTGAAAAATACAATTTTGAATATGGTATCAGAGAAAAAATAAAATGCTGCACAACAAGGCAGTGTCACAAGAATGATGTACTCAAAAGCAGTGCAAATGAGCTCTCTTTTTTCTTTTTGCTGTTTTGCAGCCACAACATATGAAACTATGCTCACAGCCATTGACACACTGAATGTGAGTGGAACATGTATAAGAGTCATTGCCTTGCCTGAAAATATTCCAAACAGCTGTGAGATTATTCTATCCTGATACCCTCTCATATGCATGAAATATGGAAAAAGCAAAGAGTCAACGATTGATATTACTGACATCAAAAGCGACGACAGCGAAAAATAAATAGTAAGCAGAAGAATATTTTTAGATGCTAAGATTATATCACGGTATACTTCTTTATTTTCGGCATTATTTTTGGTACTATTTATAATCTCATCTTTCTGCAGTACAAAAATAAGATAGATTAAAGAAAATAAAGCTCCTATACTGCTTCCTGCAAGTGCCCCTGCAACCGAAAAATGGACCCCTTTTCTTAAAAGCAAAATACAAAACAAAAGTCCAAAACAAACCCGTCCTATCGACTCTATTATTTGCGAGATTGAAACAATAGTCATCTTTTTGACACCGTTAAAATACCCTCTGTACGACGCTTGCACAGAGACAAGAAAAAGTGCAGGTGCTAACGACAAGTATGGAATATAAGCCTCTTGTGGCCACTTGAAGATTTCTATAATCTTTTTAGATAAAAGCACATATGCAAGCGAAAATATAAAAGAAATAGCTGTTATAACAATCAAACCTGTGTAAAATGTGAGTTTACAAGCCCTGTAATCTTTTTCTGCATGAGAGGAGGAAATCTGTTTTGAAACTGCGAGTGAAAAACCAGTCATTGTGAAAGTCAAAACGGTAGTATAAATGGGATAAGGCAGCTGATACAACCCTATCCCATAATCACCAACAATGTTTATAAGAGGAAGTTTTAAAAACACACCAACAAACTTTGCAAAAAGTGACCCCACTGTCAGAATGATTGCTGAATATATTAATCCTTTTTTCATAAACTTGAGCTTTCACATCAAATTGTTGCTCCATATTAAAAGTGTATGTAAATTGTCCTGTTTTAAATCCTCGTTTATTTTGCCTGGGAAGACTTCTTTATCTTGAGTCTTAACTTGTCGCTTATCATGGCTATAAATTCAGCGTTAGTAGGTTTTCCTTTATCCTGTGACGTGGAATACCCAAAATATTTATAAAGTGTGTCTGCCTTGCCCCTTGTTGATGAAATCTCTATCGCATGTCTTATTGCTCTTTCTACTCTGGTTGGTGTTGTGTTGTATTTCTCTGCAATCATAGGATACAAAACTTTTGTGATACCACTTAAGAGGTCAGCATCCATAGTTGCTGCAACAATTGCATCTCTCAAAAACTGATACCCTCTCACATGCGCAGGGATTCCAATCTCTTTGAGAATTTCTGTGACCTCGGCTTCCAAATCCACTTCGCTCACAGGTTTTTTCTCAGCAGGTTTTGAGAAATTTACCTCTACAGTCTCTGACTTTGAAGATGTGCTGAATAAAAGCTGTCTCACTCTTTCTATCATAATATTCAAATCAAAGGGTTTAACAAAGTAGTACAGAGCTCCCATATTAATTGCTTTTTGTGAAATATTTTCTTGACCAACTGCAGAGATGACAATTATGTTTGGACGTTTTTCCACACTTGAGAGATTTTCTATTACACCAATTCCATCAAGGTATGGCATTATGATATCCAGCATCAAAAGGTCTGGTTTCTTTTCTTCAACAACTTTCAAGGTTTCAACACCATCATACGAATTGCCAACCACCAAAAAATCCGGCTGGGAATTGAAAACTTCTGTTAAAAGCATGTTAAATTGTCTGTTATCATCTGCAATCACTACTTTCAACTTTTCCATATATCTCCCTCTTTTTGATGTGTTATATACATAAAAATTCAACAGCTAACCGAAACTTCCTTTTAGTATTTTTTAATAAATTTATTTAATGTGTTTTGTGATGTTTAGCATATTATCAATAAAAACACCGTATCCTTTTTCTGGTTCCTTCAAAAAAACATGAGTAACAGCTCCTACAAGTTTGTTATCCTGTATAATTGGAGAGCCACTCATTCCCTGAACAATTCCAGATGTGAGCTGAAGAAGTCTTTTATCAGTAATCCTTATAACAAATGCTTTTGTCGAATTTCTGTAAATAGGCAGGATTCTTTCTATTTTTATTTCAAAACTTTCAACATTCCCTGAAACCTCGCTCAAAATATATGCACTACCTACGTGAATATCCTGAAGTCGAGCAATTTCCATGCTTTGAAGGCTGTTCCAAAAACTATTTTGAATTATTTTACCATAAATCCCGTATGGAGTATTAATAACCACATCTCCAACTGTGCAGTTTTCATTGATTTTGCCTACAACTTCGCCAATCTCACTTTTATTGTTTTTTCTTATATCAACTATTTCGGCTGCATAAATTTGTCCCTCTTTTACATCCAGGAGAATACCTGTGTCTATGTCTGATATGCCATGGCCAAGAGCGCCAAATACTTTTCTTTTGGTATCTACAAATGTAACTGTTCCGATGCCGCTTGTACCGTCTCTGACCCACAGTCCTATTTTGTACACACCTTCGCTACTAAGAAGTGGTTTTACTTTGAGCTGTTTGTAAGTTTGCCCTCTTTTGATTACAAAAACTAAAGACTTGCCACCTGATGAGTTTATCATTTTAAAAAGCTGACTGCAGTCTTTTACCTTCTGTCCATTTACGTATACAATCTTATCACCTATTTGGATACCTGCTTCTTTTGCAGGAACTCGTGAAGTTGAATTATTACCATTATTTACGTAAGAATACCCTATAACAAGTATTCCGTCTGTCATAAGCTTGATTCCTACAAATTTCCCAGAAACCCAGACCTTGTTTGATTCAAGAATAGAGATTTTTACCTTTTTGAGTGGTATTGAACCAATTTTTAGCTCACATACAACTGAAGAAGCCTTCTTTGGGATATAAATCTTGTTTGTTCTGTAAAGAAATTTTATTTGTGTGTTGTTTTGAACATTCGAAGGACTTAGATTAACATTAATAAAAACAGGAGTTTTGATGGTAATAGCTTTGTCTGAGCTGTAACAAGTAAGACAATCAGGAGTAATGTAAAGATAGATGACAAAAAAGGTGGTAAGTAGAATATAAAAAAGAAAAAGTCCACCTACCAGTTTTTTCACTTGTTTAACACCTGTCAATTTAAAATTTCTAATAAATTATCCTCTCCACTACCCTCTTAAAATATTCTTGAATACTTCAAACAAACTGAGACTTAAGCTGTTTTGCATGGAGAAGAGAACTTTCTGTAACATTTTCTCCAGAAAACATTCTGGCAATCTCTCTTAGCTGTTCATTTCCTTCGAGCTTTTTAATATTTGAAATTGTCGAGTTCTCCTTAACTTCTTTATATACATAATAGTGAGTATCTGCGGCAGCAGCAACCTGCGGCAAATGTGTAATACATATAATTTGGTGTTTTTTGGAAAGTTCTTTTAAAAGTTTTGCAAGTCTGTTGGCAACAACTCCACTCAGTCCGCTGTCTATCTCATCAAAGATAATCAGCTCCACATCGTCTTTCTCCGCCACAATAGATTTTATTGCAAGCATTATTCTTGAAAGTTCCCCACCAGAAGCAATTGCAGAGAGAAGCTTCGGCTGCTGACCAACGTTTGTTGATATCAAAAATTCTACTTCGTCAATTCCTTCTTCGTAAAGCTCTCTTTCCAGAAAATTAACATAAAAACTTACATTCTTCATTTCAAGCTGGGAAAGTATCTCTAATACCTTTTTTTCAAACTCCTCAGATTTTCTCCGCCTGATATCCGACATCTTCTTAGAAATTTCCTCAAGTCTTTCTTTAGTTTTGCTCAAATACTCTTTTAGTTCGAGAGCTTGTTCACTACTACTCCTAATTTTTTCCCTCTCTTCTAACAAATTTTTTCTGTACTCCAGTATCTTTTCGATTGTGCTGCCATATTTTTTCTTTAATCTGTTTATTTTATCAAGTCTGTCCACTATTTGTTCTATCTCATCTTTATTCACTTCGTAGCTCTGGCTTTTTTTGGATATAGAAAATGAGATGTCTTCTATTTCATAATACACGTTGTTCAGTCTTTCAGATATTGCCTCAAATTCCTTGTCAAACCTTGAATTTTCGTTAGCAAGTCTGATACACATCTCAAGAGAGTCTATAATTGTGTTGTTAATGGTATCAAGTATCTTTTCGCTGTTGTGCTTAAGTTTCCAACTGTTTTGGATAATCTCTTTTCTTTTTTCAAGCTCTGTATCCTCACCTATTTGGGGTTTTACGCTTTCAATCTCATTTATTTGGTAGTTTAGTAAATCAAGTTGTCTTTCCCGCTCTTCTTCTTTTGTTATTATCTGTTCATAAAGCCTTTTTTTCTCTTGATAATCATGGTACAAATCCTTATACTCAGCTTTTAACTCTTCAAGTTCTTTTCCACAGAACCTATCTATGTACAAAAGTTGAATCCTTTTATCGTTTAAAAGATGAGTCTCATTCTGGCCATGAATTTCAAAGATGTGCTTAGTTATTTCTCTTAAAGTTGAGAGCAATACAAACTGATTGTTAACCCTGCAGATGTTTTTGCCACTGCTGTACACTTCACGGCTAACAATCAAAAAATTGTCTTCAAGAGAAATTCCCATCTGAGTCAATCTCTCAATAGCACTCTTTTTTTCAATTTCAAAAACTACAGATACGCAGGCCTTTGTACATCCTGTTCTTATAATTTCTTTTTTGAATTTTGTTCCCAAAAGCAAGGATAAAGAGTCAATGATAATAGATTTACCTGCACCAGTCTCACCTGTCAGTATAGTCAGACCTTTGTCAAATTCAATGTCAAGTCTATCAATTATAGCAATATTTTCGATTAATAATCTTTTTAACATGATATCTACTCACCTTGGCTTATGATAGCTTTTATCCTCTCAACTATCTTATCAGCTGCTGCACTGCCTTTAGTTGCAATGAAAATGGTATCATCACCTGCAATTGTTCCCACAACCTCAGGCCAGCTCAACGAATCAATGGCAGCAGCAGCACCCTGTGCAGCACCTGTAATTGTCTTTATAATAACCAGATTGTCAGCAGTGTCGTATTTGACTATCGACTCAGAAAAGACCTTGATAAGTTTTTCGGTGATATTTGCTTCTGGACCTGATAAAACTGCATATTTGTACTTCCCTGTTTCAGTCAAAACCTTGGTAAGTCTTAGCTCTTTTATATCTCTTGAGACTGTAGCCTGTGTCACATCGTAACCAAGTGCCTTGAGTCTTTCTACAAGCTCTTCCTGTGTTTCTATATCTTCATTTTGAATTATTTCTAAAATCTTCTGTTGTCTTTCAGATTTCATAGCAAAATTTCACCTCTATCCTTTTCTATTACTCTTTTATTTTTTCTCTAAGAATTTCATAAAAGTTCCTTTGCTTAAGCCTTATAAGTTTTAACTTGTGTTGAGAAATCTTACATTCAACAAATTCTTCTGGCGCAAGCTCATCCACAAATCTGCCATCTACTACTACCTGAACATTTTCAGAAGATGAATTTTCCACTTTTATTGTTCTTGTGCTGCCAAGTACAAGACTTCTTGAACTCAAAGAATGAGGACAAATAGGGGTGACTAAAATCACCCCCAGCTGTGGCTCAACTATAGGTCCGCCTGCCGAAAGTGAATATGCAGTCGACCCAGTAGCTGTTGCAACTATAATACCGTCACTTCTATACTCCTGGGCAAACACACCGTCAATGTAAAGACACAGGTCCACTATGTTAAAAGTATTTCTGACAATACACACATCGTTCAGCGCAAAGAAAACCTTCTCCTTTACCCCAGCTTCAACAATGTGCCTCTCTTCAATAAAATATTCTTTCTTTAACAGATTAAAAATTGCCTTTTCAATATCATCTCCTACCTCTTCGGTAAGATACCCCAGCCTTCCACAGTTAATGGCAAGGACTGGCGTGGCTTCTATAGAAGCCTTTTCAACCACATTCAGAAGTGTGCCATCTCCTCCTATTGTGATAAGGAGGTCAAAATTTTTGGCTTTTTTGTTCTCTTCATTTACCAGAAGCCAATTAACTCTGTTGTGGTTAAAAATGGATACAATATTTTCTAAGATTTCACTGCTGCGTTCTTTTTGAAAATTCACAAAAATTCCAACTACCATTTGCAAAACCATACTCCTTTATCATTGCCGAAACAAATTGCTTATTTAACCAGCTGGCCAGGAAAATTTTCTGCCGCCAAGCAAGTGAAAGTGCAAATGGTCAATAGTCTGGCCTCCGTCAGCTCCACAGTTTACCACAATTCTGTATCCTTTTTCGTCAATTCCAAACTTTTTTGCCAATTCTTTTGCTACAACAAATACATGACCTATGAGGTCTTTGTGGTGCTGCTGGACAGCGTTTAAATTTTCTATATGTGTCTTAGGAACTACAAGGATGTGCACAGGTGCAGTGGGATTTATGTCTTTAAAAGCACAAACAAGCTCGTCCTCATACACAATCTCAGATTGAATCTCTTTATTTAAGATTTTACAAAAGATACATTCACTCATTTTTGAGCACTCCCCTTTAATATATCTTTCAAAAAATTCTCAGCTGTCTGCAATGCCATATCTATCTTCGATATATCATTTCCACCGCCTTGGGCAAAGTCTGGTCTTCCACCGCCTTTTCCACCAAGCACTGAGCATACTTCTTTTACCACTTTTCCACAATCAACTCCCTTTTTAACTGCCTCTTTCGAACATGACATCAGTATTGTAACCTTGCTACCCTGCTGTATAATATTTAGCACAATCGCTTTTGAATCTCTTTCCTTAATCTTGTCAGTAAGAAGTTTTACATAATCCATATCGTCTGTCTCTTTTCTGTTCACAATCAGCTTGAACTCGCCATAATCAACTGCTTTGCCAAAAAGCGATGAAAGTTCATTTTCGACAACCAAAAGTTTATACTTCTCTACCTCGTTTTCAAGTGCTTTTATCGTATTTTCAAGCTGTTCTATCTTCGATATTATCTCAGAATCAGTGCTGGCTTTCACTTTGCTTCTTAACTGTTTTAACGTCTGCTGTGTATTTAGAATAAACTCATAGACCTTGTTTCCAGTAATTGCCTCAATTCTTCTGACACCTGCAGCTACACTCGACTCGGATATTATCTTAAACATTCCTATCTGACCCGTGTTATCCACATGTGTTCCGCCACACAGCTCCATACTAAAATCGCCTATTTTTATAACTCTTACCACATTGGAATACTTTTCGTCAAACAGAGCAGTTGCGCCCATCTTTAAGGCACTGTCCAAATCTGTTACAATCTTTTCAACAGGGATAGCCTGTTGAATAACGTTATTGACCATCTTTTCAATTTCAATTATCTGCTCCTCGGACAGCGGTTCATAATGAGCAAAGTCAAATCTGAGTCTGTCAGGGGTAACCTGTGAACCACTTTGTTGTGCGTGTTGCCCCAATATTTTCCTTAGTGCACTGTGTAAAAGATGAGTTGCAGTATGATTCTTCATTGTTGCAAGTCTTAGCTCTTCGTCCACTTTGGCAACCACACTTGACAAAACAGATATCTCACCTTTTAAAACTTTTACCTTATGAAGAATTGTTCCCTTTGGTCCTTTCTTGACATCTAAAACCTCTGCTAAAACTCCTTCACCTTCTAAAATGCCCTTATCTGCAACTTGTCCACCACTTTCTGCATAAAAAGGAGTTTTGTCTAAGATAACAAAGCACACATCTTCCTCTTTTACATATGCTGTCTCTTCATTGTCCAGAAAAATCTTAAGTATCTTTGCATCTTGTTCTAAGGTATCATAACCAACAAAAATTGTTTCTATGTCCTCATCAATGACAATGTTTATATCCTTCCACCCAGCATTTTCAAGTTCTTTTTGAGCAGCTCTTGCCCTTTCCTTTTGCTGCTGCATAAGCTCATCAAATCTCTCTTGGTCAACAATAATCCCCTTTTCTGCAGCTATTTCTTTTGTGAGGTCAAGAGGAAATCCATATGTGTCGTACATTCTAAATGCAATCTCACCATTTAAAATGGTTTCCTTGTTCTTTTTAAGCTTTTCAATCTCACTTTCAAGTATCTCAAGCCCAACATCAATTGTCTGATTGAACCTGCTCTCCTCGTTATAGAGCACTTTCTTTATATACTCAGCTTTTTGAACAAGTTCTGGATACGGATTTTTGTAAGACTCTACAACCGTGTCTACAATAAGGTGCAAGAACGCTTCTTTTTTACCAAGCATCCTACCATGTCGTGCAGCTCTTCTGATAAGCCTTCTCAAAACATACCCTCTTCCTTCGTTTGAAGGCAAAATACCATCACCAATCATGAACACTGTGCCGCGAATATGGTCTGTGATAACACGTACCGATACATCTTTTTCTGCATCTTTTCCATACTCATAGCTCGTGACTTCACATACCTTGTCACGAATAGCCTTCACTATATCAATGTCAAAAAGAGAATCAACCTCTTGCATAATTGCTGCAATTCTCTCAAGACCCATACCTGTGTCAATATTTGGATTTTTCAACCTGTGGTATACACCATTTTCATCCTTGTCAAACTGAGTAAAAACAAGATTCCAGAACTCAACAAATCTGTCACAATCACATCCGATACCACAAGTAGGCTTGCCACAACCCTTTTCCTCGCCTCTATCAAAGTATATCTCAGAACATGGTCCGCATGGTCCTGTTCCTATTTCCCAGAAGTTATCCTCTTTACCCATTCTTTTGATTCTATCTGGTTCTAAGCCTACCTCTTTGTGCCAAATTTCAAATGCCTCGTCGTCTTCCTCATATATTGTAACCCATAACCTCTCTCTTGGAAGTTTCAAAACCTCTGTAACAAACTCCCATGCCCAGATAATAGCTTCTCTCTTGAAATAATCACCGAACGAAAAATTGCCCAGCATCTCAAAAAAGGTTGCATGTCTTGCTGTTTTACCCACTCTGTCGATATCTGGTGTTCTTATACATTTTTGGCATGTGGTAATCCTTCGGCGAGGAGGTTCTTCAATTCCCAAAAAATATGGTTTTAATGGTGCCATACCAGCGTTTATCAGAAGAAGACTTTTGTCATTTTTAGGAATAAGTGAAAAACTTGGCAGTCTCAAATGTCCTTTTGATTCAAAAAACTGGAGAAACTTTTCTCTTATCTCGTCTGTAGACATGTACATCTTTCAATCAGCCTTTCCTTATGGTATTTTTTAGAAAGTAGTTTTTATATTTTTTCAATACAATCAAAATTTTATTAAAGCCAAAATACAAAGTCAACAATATTCACTCAATCTTCTCAGATTTTATCCTTCTCATGATGTTAATAAATATAATTTTTATTACTGCAGCAATAGGAATGGCAAAGAACATTGCAACAAACCCAAATATTTTGTTTGCTAAGATTATAACTATAATTATGGTAAGAGGATGAAGTCCAACTTTTGAACCAATAACTCGTGGGGATATGATAAAACTGTCTACTTGCTGAAGTAGGACTAAAAAAATTACAACCAATATAGCCTTTATGTAGGAGTCGGAAAGCGCTATTATCACTGCTGGAATACTGCTAAATATTGGTCCAAAATAGGGAATCAAATTACCAATACCGGTTATCACACCCAAAAGAGCTGCATACCTTACAGAAAGAATGGAGAATCCTATAAAGCTTAACATTCCAACTATAAAAGCGTCAAGAAGCTGTCCTCGAATATACTGATGAAGCACCCTATTTATATCAGCAAAGATATAAAGCCCTTCCTTTCTGTATTTCTCGGGTAATAGCCATTTTATCCACATGACCAACCTTTTCCAATCCCTCAGTATATAAAAAGATATAATAGGAATAAGAAGATAATACAAGATGTTAGAAGAAATACTCTTTACAATGTTTAAAAATATTGATAATGTTTGTTTGGAAATTCCTTCGATATTGATAGAATTTGCGTTTAGTATTTCTTTAATATCAATGTTTAGCTTATTCAAAAGTTTAGAATCAATCTCAAAAAACCACTTTTGAATGAGTGCTATATATTCAGGAACGTTTTGAATAAGCTGCTTAGTTTCGCTGACAAATAAAGGAATAAAATATACAAAAACCATAATAGTGATACCAAAGATTATTGCAAAAGAAATCAGGATTGAAATATCTCTTGACCGAACCTTTTTTTCTAAAAAATCTACGCAGGGTTTTAAGAGATATGATAAAAATAGCGCAATCAAAAATGGAATCAAAATTGGCCAAAATGCTTTAATATTCACAAAAAAATAAATAACGATTGCAATCAGAGTCATGAACAATATGTCCGTTAAATACTTTTTTACCAATTTTATTATGTGCACTTTTTAACACCTCAAATAAAATTATTCTTATCACTAAAAATATTAAAAAAGCAGGGAAGAAAACCTTCCCTATCGAAAAAGCTTATTTACCATACTCATCAGCTTTTTAGCTATTATTCTTTTCAAAATCTTATTTTTCATATTTTTAGAAGATGCAGGAATTAGCATGGCAGATATAATCCCGCCTACTATGCTTCCTATCAATACATGTTTTGCAGAGATTCTTTTCAAGGTCTCACACCTCAGCTTAATATTTTATTTTCTCTTAATATTATTTCCTCAGGGCTCAATATTATTTTTTTATTTTTTATATAGCTCCAAATACTCTCTGCAACCTGATATTCTAAAATTTTAAAGTTCTCTGCATTAAATATAATGTCAATTACAATCCCTATCAAAAATCCATTTTCGTCTATTACTTCTTTTAAAAAAATTTCTTGTGCTCTTAAAAACGGCAAGCAATCAATAAAAGCATGAATACTACGTACAATCAAAAGTTGGTTATTTATAGACTCAATGTCCTCTTCCAAAACATATGCACACGATGGCATGCCAAATGAGTTTTTAACACGCACCTTAAATCCAATTACTTTGTCATCTTTGATTAACATGTCTTCAACTTTTCCTGTTACTTTATTGTCTAAATTAAGGACAGGCTTGTTTTTCAGGACAGAAAATGAGATCTTCATGGGCTCTTAAAATATTAAATTTATTGTTCTAACTCTATATTCTTCACAAAATCAGCAAGTGTTATCACAAAATCTTCATTATGCTCAGTATCTACATTTTCTTCTTCATGCAAATCTTTTAAAGACAATGCAATCCTTCGCTTTTCTTCATCAATCTCTATAACTTTTGCTTTGAGTCTATCCCCAACTTTATATACGTTATGTGGTCTTTGGTTGTATCCAAGTGGAATATTTGAAATGTGAACAAAACCATCAACATCATGTTCTGTAATCCACACAATAAGTCCAAATGGTAACACCTTTGTCACTTCACAGTCAACAAGCATTCCCAAATACAAGTTTTTAATCTTTTTTATCCACTCATCATCTTGAGTCTTTTTAATGCTCAGATATATCTGCTTTTTGTTCTTGTCTATATCAAGAATCTTCACCTTGACTTTTTCGCCAATTTCAAATAATTTTTTAAATTCTGCACCTTTTTTCAAATATCCAACTTCACTTGCAGGTACAAAACCTCGCAGGTTCTCAAAATTTACCACAATGCCTTTTTCTCTTATCTCAACTACAGTGCCCTCGTATTCTTTGGAAAAATCTAAAGAATCAATCTGTTTAATAAATCTCTCCTCTTCTTTTTGTTTTAGCAAAGATTTTCGACTTCCAAAAGCAATCTTTTTTTCTTTGCTGACATCTGTAATTTCTATTTCAAATATCTTTCCTATATCAGAAGTTTGAAGGTCTTCACCCCACTGAGAAATTGGCACATAAACATTTGTACCTCTAAAATCACAAACAACACTTTTTTCTTTAATTGATTTTACAACCGCTCTTACAGGTTCTTTATTTTCATACTTTGAAAGCAGCTCTTCAAACCCGTGGAGTACATCTGCCCGATATTTTGATAAAACCACATTTCCTTCTTCATCTGACTCTTTTATCACTACTGCTTCGATTGTCTCACCTATCTTAAATAGGTCCTTCAAATTTACATTTCCATTCTTGATAACCTCATCTTTGTAAATTATACCCTCTGCCTTGTAACCAATATCAACAAGTAGATAATCTTCCTCAACTTTTATTATCCTGCCTTTTACAACTTCACCTCTTTGTAATGTTAAAAAACTTCTATCAATAAGCCTCTCAAAATCTTTTAGAGTCATCTCATTAAACTTTTCTTCCAGATGTTTTACCACCTCTTCAATCTGTTCAGGAGAAGTGGAAGCACCTGCTGTCACCCCAATGCTCTTTATATGGCTATCTAATTTTATTGAATCTAAATCTTCAACTTTTTCAATAAAAAATGTGGGTTTTATCTCCTTCAGAAGCTGATACAATTTGTTGGTATTAGAACTTTTTTTATCACCAACCACCAACATTATGTCCACATGCTTTGCAAGTTCTGATGCTTCCTTTTGCCTGTTTATTGTTGCTTTGCATATGGTATCGAACACTTTATAATTTGTATGAGTCTCTAAAAATTCTCTTATCTCACTCCATTTTTTACTGTCAAATGTGGTCTGACAGACAACCACAGCTTGCCCTTCAACTTGATTAATTGCTTCTTTTATTTTTTCAATACTATCTACAACAAAACATTTTCTATTATTGCTAACATGACCAACAATTCCTTTTACTTCGGAATGATTCATATCTCCAACAACAATTATGTCATACCCGTTTTCTGAATGTTCATTTACTATTTCGTGAATCTTTTTAACATACGGGCATGTAAAATCATAAACTTTCTCTGCTCTTTTCTCAATTTCAGCATACTCGTCCATCGAAACACCGTGAGAACGAATAAAAATTATATCTTCTTTCCCAATTTGCTCAATATCCTCTACAACTTCTACACCTAACTCTTTCAATTTATCTATAACATAACTGTTATGTATTAACATTCCATACACCTTTATAGATTTTCCCTTATTTGCTTTAGCCCATGCCAAAACGCCTTCTACTGCCCTTTGAACACCAAAACAAAATCCAGCACTTTGCGCAACCTTAATAATCATTCTTTTTACTTCCCCTCTTCCGTTATTTTAGGATAAGTTCCTTAATTTCATTCATGATTGTATCTACAATCTCTTGATTATCTAAACTATTATCTCTAAATTCCATTGGTCTTCCAATTCTCACTCTTATCCTACCAAAGGGAACTATTTTTCCAGAAATACCAACTGGTAAGACCTTTGCACCTGTTGCTTTAATTATAGTTGCAACTCCTTTTTCACCTTTTAAAATTATTTCTTTTGTCCTGTTTCTTTTTCCTTCCGGGAAAATACCCAAAATATTGCCAGATTTTATAACCTCTATAGCTTTTTTTATTGCTCCAATATCGCTTTTGCCACGCTTGACAGGAAAAGCTCCAAACGCTTTGATGATTGGTGCAAGCCACCAAATTCTAAAAAGTTCACTTTTGGCCATAAAATATACTCGCCTGTCGAATATAAGTATAATCAAAACTGGGTCAAGGTAACTTCTGTGATTTGCACAGATAATAAAAGGACCTTCTGGTATATTTTCTTTTCCCTCAACTCTTATGAAAAAGATACACCTTAAAATGATAAAAGCAACCTTTCGAATAAAGTTGAAAATAAAATTATACTTCATCTTTGACCACCTTGTAAAAAAGCTCTAAAACCTTTTGCAAGACCTCTTCAATTGAAAGGGAAGTTGAATCTATAACAATGGCATCCTCAGCTACTCTCAAAGGGGCAAACTCTCTTGTCATATCATTTTGGTCCCTTTTCTTTATCTCATCTAAAAGTTGATAATAATCTACATCATAGCCTTTTTGCTTCAGCTCCAAAAACCTTCTCTTTGCTCTTTCCTCAGCTGTGGCTGTCAAAAAGATTTTTAACTCAGCATTTGGTAAAACATGAGTTCCTATATCTCTTCCGTCCATAATAACTCCTTTTTGTTTTGCTAAGTCTTGCTGCATCTTTACAAGTCTTTCTCGCACTTCTCTGATTTTTGACACGTCAGATGCATACATTGAAACCTCGGGCTGGCGAATTTCTTCTGTGACATCTTCGCCATCTAAAAAGACAAGTTGTTTACCGTCCACAAGTTTTATTTGTATATCAGTTGAGTTTAAAATCTCAACAATCTTTCTACTGTCATGCGGGGAGATATTATTCTTAAGTACTTTGAGCCCAACAGCTCTGTACATTGCACCTGTATCAATATGAATATATCCAAGCTGGCTTGCTAAAAGCTTTGAAATTGTACTTTTTCCTGCCCCTGCAGGACCATCAATTGCAATGTTAATCTTCTTCATAAATCTTCACCTTTCTCACAAGTTAAGTCTTCCCTGAGTTTTGTTGCTCCTTTCAAATAAACATGTTTAGGAGTAAAGCTATTATCTCTTTGAATAAGCATAAGAAGCCTAATACACTTAGTGAGCGCTCCTTCAATGTCAAGCTCTTGAGCACATATAAGAGGAATATCCACAAACCCCATGAGTCTTGCTGCATATGCTGGAAAAGCCGATTTTAGGTCTTTGGTCATTGTAAACAAAATAAAAACAATCTCCTCTTTTTTAAGATTGTTTCTAATCATAATTTCATTCAAAAGTTCTTGAGTACATCTGACAATCTCCTCTTTGCAATCATTCTCAACAGTTGTAGCACCTCTTATTGCAAAAACCAAGGTCATTCCCCCTACTAATCTTTCATCTTTTGCACAAAAACTTTTATATAACCCTATGACCAAGTCCTATTGCCACCTCATTTAAATGTAAAAGACCTATCCCAAAAAATATTGCAACCGCAACATGCTCTTCAAACCTTGCAATGCCAATCTTTCCACCCACATTAAGGCCAATTGCTTTTTGCATAATTTGAGATATCGCTTCTCTTGTTGCTCCTGCAACAGCGCCTTCCTCTTGATGTACTTCGTTTATAACACCTTCTCTTTTGGCAGCAACAACTGCTCTTTCAACAATTTTCATAACAGAGGTTATAAATTCTCCACCAAAATCTACTGCTGCGCATCTTATTCCTATTTTAAAAAAATCTTCTTGAATCTTCTTTTCTTCTTGTCTGTTCTGGCTCAAGGCCATCAAAATAGCTGCTCTTGAGACGTCCTTGCTCCCAAACTCCTTTTTCTCCACCACTTTATATACCCCACTTTTCATTTAAATTATTGGGCGAACTTGTTCTGATGTTAAATGAGACATATCATTCAAAAGACTGAGCATTGTCCTTTCTCCTTTAATATCAACAATACTCAAACTTGCATTTCCAATCCAGCACTTTTTATAAAAATCAAGCGGTAGGTTCAAAAGATATATGATTGAAAGTTTTACTATCCCACCGTGAGTAACAACTACAATATTGCTGTAATCCCTTTGCAAAATCTCATCAAAAAAACTTTTAACTCTTTTCATAACAACATCCAGATTGCCTTCACCTGGGAAAATGGCCTTATCGGGATTGTCTTTCCACATCAAGTACGTCTGAGAGTATTTCTTTTCAAGTTCATCAAAGCTCAACCCTTCCCACTCGCCAAAATTTATCTCATTGAGTTTTTCAGAAGTTTCAAATAAAGTCTGGGGATGATAAGATTTTATATAACTTGCCGTAGTATAAGCCCTCTTTAATGTACTTGAAAATATTATATCAATCTTCTTATTTTTAAGCCTCTCAGCAATCTTTTTTGCCTGTTCAATACCAGTTGAATTGAGTTCTGTGTCGATTGAACCCTGAACAAGGTTGAGCTTATTCCAGTCGGTCTCACCATGTCTTACCAAATAAATTCTTTTCAAGCTGCATCACCTGTTTTCCTTTTCATATACCTGAAACTCGTCCCATATTTCTTCAAGTTTTTCAAGTGTCTTTGCAACCTCTTCTTTTTTCCTAAGACCTGTCGCAACAATTAATGCGTTTATTACACTCAGCGGTGCTACCAGCGAATCAGCAAATGATACCATATCACTTCTGCAAATAAGAACATAGTCACTGTACTTGCACAGCGGTGAAATTTTGCTGTCTGTTAGTGAAACTATTTTGGCAGATTGTTTTTTAGCGTACTGCAAAACCTTTAAGGTGCGCTTAGAATATCTTGGAAAACTAATGCCAATTATTAAATCATCACTTGTAATTCTAAATACCTGTTCGAAAATATCACTGATGCCACTTGTTGTGATAACCTTGACATTGTCCAAAATCATATTCAAATAAAAACCTAAAAAATCAGCCAATGCGGCAGAACTTCTAATTCCAATAATGTATATCCTTTTTGCATTTACTATCTCATCCACAACCTGGTTGAAAACATTTTCGTCTATCTGCTCTAATGTCTGCTTTATCTTGTCCATGTCAGAAAGGAGAACACTTTTTAAAACCTCTTTTTCGTTTATTCTGCTTGCAGAAAGTTCTACCCTCTGCACTGATGTGAGCTTGCTTTTCATGAGTTCTTGTAAAGCCCGCTGAAATTCAGGGTAACCCTCAAAACCAAGCCTCTCAGCAAATCTTACAACTGTAGATTCACTCACACCAACTGAATTGCCAAGCGCAAGTGCTGTCATATATGCTGCTTTTTCTCCATGTTCTAAAATAAACTGGGCAATTTTCTTCTGCCCTTTACTAAACTCTGGCATAAGCTCAATTATCCTGGCTTCTAAATCGTGGGTCATCTTGCATTTCTCCTTATGTTTGGTATATGCTTATAACAATCTTATTGTGGCTTCTTGAAAGCCCCACAATAATATTTTTGTCTTTCAAACTTTTGTTAAGAAAATCTATTATTTTATAGATTGGAACATTTTCTTCAAATTCCATTGAAGAGATAAGTTCAAGCTTTTCGTTTTCCATTTTTAAATCCCACATCCTGTTCTTTTTATTATTCTTTAATAATTATATCACAATGCTTATGTTCTTATAAGAGTATCTTTAAAAGAAAAAAAGGAAGAACACTATTTTTTGTCCTTCCTTTTTTACACAGGATACACTTTGTTACCCTGAACAAGGTCAACGTCAACCTTGTATTTTTTTGCGAACCTTAACTTGAAAAAATTTTCTGCAAGTTGAGGGAATAAACAGTAAGTTACCACATCAGTATCATTTTCAATATACTCCTTGATTTTTTCTTTTGCATTTTCAAGCTCTGGCGAAATTAAATCTGCAGGTCTGCAGGTTATTTCTTTTTCGTCTTTCAAGATTTTTCTTTTTATCTCTTCATTCACAGGAGCTGGAGGTTTTCCGTACTCACCTTTAAAATACGCTTTTGTTTCCTTTGTAACAAGCTTGTATCTCTCACCTGCTACAACATTCAAAACAGCTTGTGTTCCCACAATTTGACTTGTAGGAGTTACAAGTGGCGGATATCCAAAATCTTTTCGAACCTCTGGAACTTCTTTTAAAACCTCATCTAACTTGTCTTCCTGCCCTTGTTCTTTTAGCTGAGAAATAAGATTTGATAGCATTCCACCAGGTATTTGATAATGAAGAGCGTTTATGTCAACACTTAATACTTTCGGGTCAAGAAGCCCTTTTCTTATATACTCTTCTCTGAGTACTTTAAAATATTCGCTTGCCTCGTTTATCTTTTCTAAATCAAGTTTTGGAGCATATTCTGTATTTTCAAGTGCATATACAATTGTTTCGGTTGGCGGCTGGGAAGTGCCCAGTGCAAGCGGAGATAAAGCCGTGTCAATACCATCCACACCTGCTTCGATAGCTTTCAAATATGTCATTGACCCAAATCCTGTGGTGTAGTGTGTGTGAAGATGAATAGGAAGTTTTACCTGCTCTTTTAACGCTTTTACAAGTTTATAAGCATCAAATGGAGAGAGAAGCCCAGCCATGTCTTTTATACAAATTGAGTCTGCCCCAAGCTCTTCTATTTGTTTTGCCAAATTTACATAGTTTTCAATAGTATGATAAGGAGAGACAGTGTATGATATGGCAACCTGGGCATGTCCTTTTTCTTTTTTTGTTACTTTTAGAGCCATTTCAATATTCCGAATGTCATTGAGCGCATCAAATATTCTTATAATATCAATGCCATAGTATATAGCTTTTTTTACAAACTCTTCAACAACATCATCAGGATAATGCCTATAACCAACAAGATTTTGTCCTCGAAGAAGCATCTGGAGCTTTGTCTTTTTAAAAGCAGTTCTCAGCTTTTTTAATCTTTCCCATGGGTCTTCATTGAAAAACCTCAGACACGCATCAAATGTAGCACCGCCCCAGCACTCAACCGAATAATAACCAACTTGGTCAAGCACAGGAGCAATCTCAAGCATCTGTTCAGTTGTCATGCGGGTTGCAATGAGTGACTGATGAGCATCTCTCAGTATTGTTTCTGTTATTTTTACCCCCATTATTTTTAAAACCTCCAGAAAATTTTTCTTACTCTATTTCAAATAGCAAATCTCCTTTTGCTACCTTCTGCCCTTCCTTTACATGTATTCTTTTAATTTTTCCTTTGACAGGTGCAGTTATTTCATTTTCCATTTTCATGGCTTCAAGAATTAAAACAGGTTCATTTGCATCCACAACATCGCCTTCACTTTTCAGCAGCCTTACAATAGTACCCGGAAGCTGGGCAACAACCGAATTTTTATCAGAAGAAGGTACAGAGCTTTGTTTTGTTTTATCCTCATGTCTTTCCTGTTTTGGCTCAAAATGGCCAATCTTAGGCCTTGGCACAACAGTAGTAGCATTTTCAACTCCTATTTCTTCCACTTCTACAACAAATTCTTGGTCATTAATCTTTACCTTGAACTTTCTCATCACAAGCTTTACCTCCATCTATAAAACATCTGTGACTGATTGAGTATCATCTCTCTCGCACCTTTGACCCACTTATTTTGCTGTTTTGTTATGTTTGTGATTTTATATTGACCTTTACCCATCACAATGTGCAGACATGCACAAATACAAGCAAGTTCTTCTTTTGTAATGGTTGAAATAGTGCTGACCTGAGCATACATTTTTAAAACACTCTCCTTTTTTTACAAAAATACATTTTATAATGGAATATTGCCATGCTTTTTGGGGGGCCTTTGCTCTCTTTTTGTAATGGAAATTTTGAGCGCCTCAATGATTTTGTTACGGGTAAGCTGTGGCTCAATCACATCGTCAACATACCCGCGGGCAGCTGCAATGTATGGATTTGCAAACTTTTGAGTATACTCTTCTATCCTTCTTTTTCTTTCCTCTTCGGGATTTTGAGCGCTTTGTATCTCTTTTCTAAATATAATATTTGCTGCGCCATCCGGTCCCATAACAGCTATCTCGGCAGTTGGCCATGCAAACACAAAGTCTGCACCAATGTGTTTGCTGCTCATTGCAATGTAAGCCCCACCATATGCCTTTCTCAAAATTACATTTATTTTGGGAACTGTCGCCTCTGAGTAAGCATACAAAACCTTAGCTCCATGACGAATTATTCCATTGTGCTCTTGGTTAACACCTGGCAAAAATCCAGGCACGTCTGTAAATGTTATTATAGGAATATTGAAAGCATCGCAAAATCTTACAAATCGCGCTATCTTGTCAGATGAATCATAATCAAGCACTCCAGCGTTCACTTTGGGCTGATTTGCTACAATTCCTACACTAAAGCCTCCTATTCTACCAAATCCTACAACAGCATTTTGAGCAAAATAAGGTTGTACCTCTAAAAATTCTTGGTTGTCTACTACTTTATAAATTATTTCTTTTACATCATAAGCTTTGTTTGGCTCTGACGGAATTATACTTTCGAGCTCTGGTATAAGCCTTTTTTCTGAATCAGATGACATTATAAAAGGTGGGTCTTCCATGTTATTTGAGGGTATAAATGACAATAAATACTTTATCATGTCAAGCAGGTGATACTCATCCTCTGCAATAAAATGAGCAACTCCGCTTTTTGAGCTGTGGGTGTAAGCACCACCAAGCTCTTCAAAGGATATCTCCTCTCCAGTCACAGCTTTTATAACCTGAGGTCCTGTAACAAACATTTGGCTGGTTTTGTCCACCATAAAAATAAAATCCATAATAGCAGGAGAGTATACAGCTCCACCTGCACAAGGTCCCATGATAGCTGCAATTTGTGGAATTACACCTGATGCCATGGTATTTCTATAGAAGATTTCACCATACCCTGCTAATGCATCAACACCTTCTTGAATTCTTGCACCACCAGAATCATTTATACCTATCACTGGACAACCATATTTTAATGCTAAGTCCAAAACTTTACAAATCTTTTTTGCATGCATCTCTCCAAGTGAACCGCCTATCGAAGTAAAATCTTGAGCATAAACAAATACTTTTCTGCCGTTGATTGTTCCATAACCTGTTACAACACCATCACAGGGGACAAATGTATCTTTCATATCAAATTCTTGACATCTGTGCTCAACAAACATGTCTATTTCATTGAAGCTTCCAGGGTCAAGTAAATATTCTATCCTCTCTCTGCAAGTAAGTTTTTTGCTATCATGCTGTTTTTTTACTTTATCTTCTCCACCAAGCTTTAGTATTCTTTCTCTCTTTTGCTTGAGCTCTTTGAGCTTGTCTGTCATTAAAAATCCTCCTCAAAGGTGATTTATCATGTAGTATTAATATCTGGTATTAATATATTATGCTAATTTCTATTTTATAACATCCAAATATTTTTAGCAAGAAAAAATTGAAAAAATAAAATGAGGGTGTGGACTTTTTATAAAAGGTACTATTTTGGATATTGTCCACACCCTTTATTTTAAAAATTCTCCCAAAAATTTTTACTCTATCATCAATATCAGCTCTCTTACTATCTTTGCGGCAAGTAGTGCTGTTCTGTCAGAAATATCGTAGTATGGAGCAACTTCCACTATGTCTGCTCCTATTATATCGAGGTCCTTTAATTTAAGTAAAATGTCAAAAAAATCCGAAGATAGAATTCCGCCTGGCTCAGGTGTTCCTGTACCAGGTGCAAAAGCCGGGTCAAAAACATCTATATCTATCGATAGGTATACCTTTTTGCCTTTTAAATTTTTTATTACATCATCAATTTTACCCCATTTGTCAACCAAATAAAGATTGCTATTCTTTTTTGCAAATTCAATTTCTTCTTTAGATCCAGACCTTATACCAAACTGGTATATATTCTTAAAGCCTATTAGCTCGCCAACTCTTCTCATGACAGTGGCATGTGAAAACTTTTCACCAAGATACTCTTCTCTCATATCAGCATGAGCATCAAAGTGAAGTACATACAACTCTTCATCAGTTGAATTTGCTGCCGCCTTTATTAGAGGAAAACTAATTAGATGTTCACCACCCAAGAAAATAGGAACTTTTCTTTCTTCAAACAGCTTACAAGCAAATAGATATATTGCCTCAATACTTCTTTCTACATTTCCAAAAGGAAGCTCTAAATCTCCCATATCACAAAAGGTCTTATCATAAAGGCTTTTGTCCTGATAGATAGAATACTCCTCCAGCTCTATTGACACTTCTCTTATCTTTGCAGGTGCAAAACGCGAGCCAGGTTTAAAGCTTACTGTGAAATCCATAGGAATTCCGGCTAAAACTATGGTACTTGCTTGATAATTTTCTGTTGCACATAGAAAAAAAGGTTTGTAGAGATTAAAGCCCATTCATTTTTACTCCTTTTTTATTTTATAATTTCCTGGACAAAAGTTGGCAGTGCAAATAGAGCTTTGTGCAACTCCGGATTGTAATATTTTGTATCAATTCTTTTTATCTTTGAAATATCCACCTCAAGCGGATCATACTTCTTAGAACCAAGAGTAAAACTCCAAAGCCCGCTTGGATATGTTGGAATAAATCCAAGATAAAGTCTTGTTATTGGGAAAATAGACTTTACTGCATGAAATACATTTTTTATCAATTCCTGGTCATAAAAAGGCGACTCGGTCTGTGCAACAAAAAGTCCATCCTCTTTTAAGCATTCAAATACCGCCTTATAAAAACTATCTTGGAAAAGCCCCACTGCTGGTCCAACAGGATCTGTTGAATCCACAATTATAACATCAAACATGTTTTTGTTCTCAGATACAAATTTTATTCCGTCGGTTATTATGACCTCTGCTCTTTCGTCATCAAGTGCACAACTTATCTCAGGAAGGTATTTCTTGCTTGCTTCTATAACTTCTCTATCAATCTCGATTAAATATGCCTTTTCAACCTCGTCATGTTTGAGAATTTCTCTGATAACTCCTCCATCTCCCCCACCTATGACAGCAACCTTTTTGGGATTTGGATGGGTGAATAAAGGAACATGAGAAATTAACTCATGGTAACAAAACTCATCAGCAATTGTTGTTTGAACAGCGCCGTCCAGTACAAGCATCCTACCAAACTGTTTGGTTTCAAGTATTGCTAAGTCTTGATATTGAGTCTTTGCCGTATAAATGGTCTTCGTTATCTTGCATGTAAATCCCAAGTCAGGAGTCTGTTGCTCGGTAAACCAAAGTTCCATCTCAGCCAATTTCTATTTACCTCCTTGCCGAAAACTTTAAACAACAGTGAATATATTACAATATCCGACAAATAAATTCAAGTTATTAATTTTTTCGTCCCAACATGTCTATAAAATTTAAAAGCGTATTTTTTTCAATAACCTTTGAAAATGAGAGGTGTTCAGATAAAACATTGAGTCCAAAAACAACTACAAACACAGTCCATATCAAAAACGAATTGTAGGCTTTTGAATAGCTATTTGTCAAAATGAGAAAGAACAGATACCCAATCGCGTTAGAGCCGGCATCTCCAAGCATATAAAATTCTCTCAAATCACCTACAAAAAACGGAATGGTTAAAGTCAAAAGCACAACTGCTGTACTGTCAAGATGCACAAAAAAACTAAATACCACAACGAATATCCATAGCACCTTTATGCATCTGCCAGGTCGAAGGTCAAACAGGTTAAAGAGATTAACACACAGCGAACCCAAAATAGCATGAAAAACTGACTGAGCTACTTCTTTGTGTAAAATCATACTTGAGATAAAAATCACAGCTGGCACTGATATCATCTTTAAAAGTCCAGTTGAAAATTCACCATTTTTTATAAATCTTATAACATGTCCTTTAAAACCTTTGCTTTTATTGTCACCAAAAATGTCGTCCAACAAACCTATAAAGGATATGCACCACATCGAAATAGCCACAACTAACCATTTAGCATTTGAAGTACGAAAAAATATCTGTAATAAGTATATAACCCAGCTCAGCGACAAAACAATACCCATACAACACGGAATTTTCTTACCTCTAAAATTTTCTTTCAACAAAAGATTGTATTTTTTAAGATAGAAAGTGGAAAGAATTAGCATCCCTATTTCGAATCCACAAAAAATTAAATAATCCTTTACCAGATTTTTCACGCCCTCCATTTGGTAATAAAAACCCAAAATATATCCTTCATCTGTCGAATTTTATGTAATAAATCTTTCAAACTTTTTCCCTTTTCGTCGTGTGAAAAATCAAACTCAACCTCTTTTATCTCATAACCCATATTAATAAAATCAATTAACATTGAAATGTCAACTCCATATCTGTCAGGAATGTATTTGATATCTTTTAAAACAGAAAATGGAATTATCCTCTGACCACTGAGACAATGCTCAACCTCTTTTCTGGTATAAATTCTCACCACAAACTTAGCAAACTTTTTCACAACTCCAAAACCTTTTTTTCTCACTTTTATAGGATAACCAATTACCATTTGTTTATCGTTTAGAACAAAAACTTTTTCACAAAATGCTTGCAACTCTTCTTTTTTTACCTTTAAGTCACCATCCAGAAGGATTATCCTGTCAAAAGACCTGTCTTTGAGATATTCAAATGCTGTTTTTAGAGCCGCACCCTTGCCTTTGTTTTTATCATGTCTTAGTATGATGCACTTATCACACTTAAGTAAAATCTTTTTCTTAGAACCATCATCAATAACAAGTATATTTTTTATAAACTCTATGTTAGATAAGTCCAGAAGAAGCTTTTTAAAAGATTGTGGAGGATTGTATACAGGAATTACCACAACAATATTCAATTGTTTTCTTCCTCTCATGAGAAGTTTGCAAAATCAAATTCTTTATGGCATAACATTTGCAGATTGAAGATTTTGATATTGCTCAAGCAAACCTTCTCTTCTCTTTTTCAATGAATTTTCAGATACCTCAATGCTTGTAAAGGTATTGGGCATCAAAGAGTTTGCCTCTTTTTTAGTTCCATAATTGCCATTTCCACCTCTTATAAGCTCTATAAGTGAAACTTTGCCTGTCAGTTCATCAACGTTATCAACTGTATCCAAGCCCATGCTTTTGTACTTTTCACAATAGTTTATCTCACTGTACGATTGCTCAACCCCAACAATGTTGAGGTCGTTTATACTTCTCAACTTTTCAATAACTCTTCTATCAACTGCGTTAAAAGTATCGTTCTGAAGAGTATTTCCACCTGCTATTAAAATTGTATCAGCAATTTCTCCTGATAGTCTATTTATTTCTATATATCTTTTTTCTGTAAGTTTTGTCAAAAGTTCATCCTTCATGTCAAATACCGCGTACAACGCTAAAGTATTTATTATGTCTTCTGGAAGTTTATATTCTGAAAAATCGTTTGTCTTGTTATTCAAAACATCCACAAACGTTCTTTTTACTTTTACAATTCTTGCTAACTTTATTTGATTTTTTCTCAAAAAATCTATTAGGTCGTTGTATGAATAATCTGTTGATGTTACAATGAGACTTACAACTGCATTACTTTTGCATGTTTTGAGATATGCATTTACAAGAGTGTCATTTATTTTTCCCAGTTGATTTATCTGCGATTTGTACTCATCAATCTCTTTTAAAAGCCTGTCATTTTCTTTTTTTAACTCAACTAAATTCTTATCTATAAGGCTTAACTGCTGCTGAAACTGTTTTTGAACAAATTTTTCACTATTTACAGAAAATCCAATAAGAATCCCAACTCCAAGAGCAACAAAGATAGAAGCAATAGTAATAACGAAATATTTTATACTAACTCCATTCATTCTTTCCTACCTCAAGATTACTCTCAGTTTTAGTTGAATCAAATAGAAAAAGTACTGAAAAGGTGGGGTTACCATGAGGATTGCAAGTATAGGAATAAGTGCAGAAAACAACAAAACCCCGATATATTTGAAACTTACCTTTTCAGTATAAAGCTTGGATACACCTCGTGCATCCACAAGCTTTGAACCTATTTTTAGCCTGACCAGAAAAGTGCTTGACATTCCTTTTCGACCTTTCTCTAAAAAATCAAGCATACTGCTGTGAGAACCAACCGAAACTATCAGTTCTGCTCCCTTTTCATAAGCCAAAAGCAAAGCCACATCTTCACTTGTGCCAGGACATGCTATTGTTTTTGCCTCAAGTCCCAAAGCCTGTATCCTTTTGAGCCCTGGCGCATATCCATTCGGATATGAATGAACAATTATCTCGTCACATTTGTAAAGACTTTCTTCAGACACACTATCCATATCCCCAATTATAATGTTTGGTCTTATCTTTTCCTCAAGCAATGCATCAGCAGCACCATCAACTGCAATCACTACCGGTTTTATCTCTGTAATATAGCCTTTTATTGCTTTTATATCTTTTTTAAAACTGCTCCCTCTTGTCACAACAAGTACATGTCTTCCAGCAATTTTGGTTGAAATGTCAGGCATTTCAAATTGTCCTAAGATAAATCCTTTTTCCTTTTTCGCATACTCTAAGGTATTTTCTATAAAATCTTCCAAAAGATTTTCCATTTCTTTGAAACTCTTTTGATAAAAAGATTCAAACTCTTCTTTAGAAAGATATTTTGCATCACACAGATAATTGCCGTTTAAAAATATCTTATCATCTTTGATTTCTATAATGTCCCCTTCTCTTATTCGATTAAATACATCTTCCCCTAAATTATCAATTATAATCACATCGTGCGAAAGAAGAATCTTAGCACCAACTGCTGGAAACTTCCCAGTAAAAGACTTAGCACAGTTAATTACCACCTTTACTTTTTTTTCTAAGAGAGAATATGCAGCTACCTCATCAATATCCTCGTGCAATATGACAGGTATCTCCCCTGGTCTTAATCTTTTAACTAAGTTCTTGGTCCTTCTATCAATCCTTACCTTGCCTTTTATCATCACTTATCACTCTTGTTTTTTTGCAGTTTTGGATTTACAATTTCACGCCATGATAAGTCTCCTCTATCAAGGGCTTTTATCAAAAGTTCTGCTGTTGCAATGTTTGTTGCAAGAGGAATATTATGGACATCACAAAGACGCAAAAGTGCATTCACATCTGGTTCATGAGGCTGAGCTGTAAGAGGGTCTCTCAAAAATATCACCATGTCAATCTGATTGTATGCAATTAAAGACCCTATCTGCTGGTCCCCTCCGAGCGGACCTGGAAGAAATCTATGAACTTCAAGCCCTGTTGCTTCCTGAATTAACCTTCCAGTAGTTCCTGTCGCATATAATGTGTGTTTTGACAATATAAACTTATAAGCTATTGCAAATTGAACCATAAGTTCTTTTTTCTTATCATGGGCAATAAGTGCTATATTCATTCTCTTCACCTCAAAACATAGTTTTTATATTTTCCCTATAAATGCTTTGCACAATTCCAAGTGATGCCATGGAAGTAAGCATCGAGCTTCCACCATAGCTTACAAACGGCAGAGGAATTCCAGTCACAGGCATTATCCCAAGAGTCATTGCAATATTGACAAACATCTGAAAACTAAACATACCTGCAACCCCAGCAACAATGTAAGATGCAAGCTTTTCTTTGCATGTGGAAGCTATTCTAATAAGGTTCAGTATAAGCAGCGCATATACTGTTATTATAATTATACATCCTACAAAACCAAGTTCTTCCCCTGCCACACCAAATATAAAGTCGGATTCTTTCACAGGAAGATAATCAAGCCTGTTGATTGTTCCCATAAATAAGCCTTTGCCAAATACTCTACCTGACCCTATAGCTATCTGAGAGTATATTACCTGCCATCCTTTTCCCATCGGGTCAAGCTGGGGATTTAAAAATATTCTTATTCTATCTTTTTGATATTCATGAAGAACAAATTCCCATGCAATAGGAATAAACACCAAAAGTGCACCAATTGCTGCGTAGAAATATCTCAAGTCCAGCCCTGCAACAAATAAAATTGTAGCAATTATGGCGATGAACACAGAAGCTGTTCCCAAGTCGGGCTGTTTTAAAACAAGAACTATAGGAATTGCAGTGAAAATCAATACTTTGACCAATGTTTTAAACTTATTAATATTTTCCTGCATTGTAACAACTTTTGCAAAAAATACTACCATGAGCAATTTAGAAATCTCAGACGGCTGAAACGAAAATGGTCCAATTTTTATCCATCTCTGACCACCAAGTACATTTATACCTTTTATGTCTACATACAAAAGCAGAATAACCATTATCATATAAATAATAACATAAAAGTTTGCAAATATTCTATAGTCAATTAATGAAAAAACGAAGTATAAGCTCAGTCCCAAACAAAACCAGATGACTTGCGAAATTACCAATTTATATTTTCCTGTCTCCAGAACGTTTGTCGCACTCGCAATTAAAATAAAGCCAATAAGACAAAGAATTATCATTAAGATGGTTATGAAAACATTGAACCTTTTTTTTATGGTCTCTTTGTTTTTCACTATCATTTTAATCGTCAGCCTCGTTGTTTAAAATCTCAGATTTCTTTACAGATTTTATAGGAATATTGGCAATAAGTGCAGGAACAAATTCGCCTTTCTGCTCAGACGGTGTTCTGGTTATTTGAATTTCCAAGAGTTTGTCGTCAATCACTATGTATTTTTGTATAGCCTTCAAAATCTCATTCTTTATCATCTCTAAAAGTTCTGGAGACACGTTTGCCCTGTCGTGAATAATAACAAGTTTTAGCCTCTCCTTTGCAATGTCTTTTGAAGATTGTTTGTTAAAGAACTTGTTAAAGAATTCAAACATCTTTATTCCTCCTACGAATTATTTAACCCCAAAAGCCTTTTTAGCCTGCTCAAAAAACCTGAATTTTCTTCCTCGCCCACAATAGGAATATTCTCACCCAGAATTCTTCTTGCAATATTCCTATACTCTTGCCCTGCCTTTGATTTTTCGTCCATTACCACAGGTTCTCCTTTATTGGTGGAGATTATAATCTTTTCATCATCAGGAATTATCCCAAGAAGTTCTATTGAAAGAATTTCTAAAATATCATCAATGTCCATCATATCTCCACGCTTTACCATATCAAATCTTATTCTGTTTATGATGAGCTTAGGGTTGTGAAGCTCATATGCTTCCAAAAGACCAATAATTCTGTCGGCGTCACGTACAGCAGAAACTTCCGGGGTTGTCACCACAATTGCTTTTTGTGCACCTGCAATTGCATTTTTAAAGCCTTGCTCAATCCCCGCAGGACAGTCAATCAAGATAAAATCAAAATCGTCCTTCAACTGTTCGCACAAAGCTTTCATCTGCTCAGGTGAAACGGCAGTTTTGTCTTTTGACTGAGCAGCAGGAAGCAAATAAAGCCCATCAAATCTTTTATCTTTAATTAGTGCCTGTTTTGGCTTACATCTTCCTTCAACAACATCCACAATGTCAAACACAATTCTGTTCTCAAGTCCCATAACAACATCTAAATTCCTAAGACCTATATCAGCATCAATCAAAAGCACCCTTTTTCCCAAAACGCTCAAATATGTCCCTACATTTGCAGTGGTTGTTGTCTTTCCAACTCCACCTTTACCAGATGTAATTACATAAACCTCTCCCATCTTCTAAAACTCTCCTTTTTTCGTTTTTTTAAAATTGCGTAACAGGTTTAACAACTATCGTATCATTTTCTATATAAGCAATTTCAGCAACTGACTTTTCACGTTTATTTTCCTCATCAGGTGCCCTTGCAATTATATTGGCAATCCTGATTTGAACAGGGTCCATCTCAAGCGCAAAAACGACAGCATTTTTGTTCCCTGAAATGCCTGCATGTGCAATCCCTCTGAGCGCTCCCAGGACAATAATGTTATTTTTGGATATTACCTCTGCTCCGGGATTTACATCCCCTATAATTATCAGATCAGACTCTGAGGTTATAACTTGTCCTGAACGCAGAGTACCTTTGTGCACCGTTGCATTGAGCTTTTCTTCTTTTATATTTTCAACTCGTTCCTCTGAAGTCGAAATAAGATTATGAAAACTAATCTCGTCCCATGGAAATATTATATCATGCACTCCTCCAAATGTCTTCATTATCTCTATTAGCTTTTGAAGCTCATAACTGTTAAGCTTCCTTCCAATGAACTGGATAGGAATCTCATATCCTGAAAAAAAATTTTTGCCGTTTATAACTTTTTGCTTAAAATGATCACAGATTGTCTCAAAATCACAACTGCTATCCAAAATAACAGCAATTCCTTTCCCAAACCCTTTTAACACAACAGGTTCATTCAAACCAAACCCTCCTCCTTTTATGGCCTCTCTTCCTGTTGCGAAGGCAAATTAAAATATGCATCTATTATATCCCTTGCAACATACGCAGCATATGAACCATGCCCACCATTTTCTAAAACTATAGCAAAGGCAATCTGGGGGTCATCATAAGGTGCAAAACCAACAAACCAAGCATGTGCAGCCGATGAGTTTGAATACTGTGATGTCCCTGTTTTCCCTGCCACTGTAAAGGGCAAATTCTTGAACGCTTGTCTTGCTGTTCCTCCCTCTTCACTTGTAACACTTTTCATACCTTCAAAAACTGCCTTTTTTGTTGATTCATACATTTTTACCCTGCTGAGTACTTTTGGCACAGACTTATAGATGACTTCCCCATTGGCATCCACAATCTTGTCTATGAGGTTCACCTGATATCTTGTCCCCCCGTTTGCAACAGTTGCAATAAAACTTGCCATCTGGATAGGTGTAAATGCATTTATAGACTGACCAATAGCTGCTAAAACTGTATCACCAGGATACCAAGGTTGATTAAAGATTTTCTTTTTATTCTCTTCATTCGCAAGTATACCGTTTGATTCACCATCAAGCTGAATACCAGTTTTCCCACCAAGACCAAATAGTGTTGCATACCTGTCAATTCTTTCTATACCAAGTCTTCTTCCGGTTTCATAGAAAAATACGTTACAAGAAACTTTAAGAGCATCAACAACATTTACCCAGCCATGCGTGGTTCGATATCTATTCCATAGCCAGCATGCAGGAGTAAACCCTGACTTTGCGTAATACATATATCTACCTGTATCCAATATTTTTTCGTCTGGCTTTATGACACCTTCCTGAAGACCTGCAATCGCTGAGAGTATCTTAAAAGTTGAACCAGGAGGATAAACCCCGGCAATTGCCCTGTTGAACATTGGTCTTGTGGGGTCATTAATCAGCTTATTCCATTCGCTGGTAGTGATGCCTTTTATAAATATGTTAGGATTGTATGAAGGATAACTTGTGAGAGCAAGAACATTGCCTGTTTTTACATCAATTACCACAGCAGCACCACTGTTTGCTTTTGGGAATCTCTCGCCATAATCACCATTTCTTATCTTTTCTAAAACTTTTTTAAGCGACTCATAAGCAACTTTCTGAAGCTTAGAGTCTATGGTCAGATAGACATTTGCTCCCTTTGTTGGTTGTTTTTCTATCTTGACATCATTTATCCTTCCAAACTTGTCAACTTCAATGAGCTGCAGTCCATCCTTGCCACGCAAATAATCTTCGCACTTTTTTTCTATTCCCTCAACACCAATTAAACTATCCTGAGAATATCCTTTGTCTTTTAACTTTTCGTATTGTTCTTGAGTTATTTTACCTATCCTTCCTACCACGAACGCGTTGTATATTGCATCCTTGTAAACTCTTACTGCCTTTGCTTCTATGTTTACAAACGAAAAATCTCTGCGCCTTTCTTCAATCTCAGCAATAGTCTTCATGGAAATGTCAATTGCAATTGTAACAGGTTGATACATTTGATAATAGTTATAAAAAAGCATATCTTCAATAGCCATTACCTGAAGAGTAGTTTGCAGGTCAAGATTTTCTGGAATATAAAATTTCTTTCTCAAAAATTCAAAAGCTTGCTGCGCAGAAAAATTCGAAGGAATGTCTCTATCTTTTTTCCATTGTATTTCTACTTTTTTTGCAAGTTTCTTGTCTGTAATACCAAAGTTAAATCTGATTGGATTTATGTCAATTTTAAATTGATTTATAATTTTGTCTCCATTTTTATTTAGAATATTCACAATTTCTATTAACTTTTTTGTGAATTCTCTTTTTTGATTTTCAGTTCGAAGCTGCTGAGTTTTCATAATCTGGAGAACATAGGCAGGCCTGTTGTCAGCAAGTGGTCTACCATTTTTATCATAGATAATACCCCTTGGCGCTTCCAAGTTTGCTTTTTGCATCAACTTCTTTTCAGAAAGTTCATAGTAATAATCTCCCTTTACAAGCTGTAAATAGCTCAAGCGCCCAGTTAGAATTAACACAAGGCATATAAAAAGTATGTATAAAAAAGTCCACCTATTAAATACGTTTTTTTCTTTTAACTTTTCTATAAACAATATCTTCATTCTTCTTTCAAATTTCTCCCCTTTTTGAGTTTCAGTAAGTATTTACTTTCTCTCAATACAGTAAAGTAAATGAATATTCCAAATACTGAGTCAAGAATAAATTGAATGATAGAATTACTCAAAAATACTGAAGGTAGTGGTATTCTATTAAAAGCAATACCTATTGTAATATATTGTAATAAATTCAAAGAAAAGATGTATATTAAAAGAAACAACAGAAATATCTCAACCCTTTGCAGATAAATCTTTTCTTTAAGTCTATTTGAGATAATTACAAGTAAAACCATTAAAAAGAGGTTTAAGAAAAAGCTATTTGAAAATAAAAAACAAAAAACAAAAATAATAAACAGATTAGCTATTATTGCATCTGAAAAATCAAAAAATATAGCGTTATTAACAATGAGTGGTAAAAAAAGTAATACAGTGTTTCCTTTTATTTGAATAACTTCTTGTAGTACTGTTTGAAAAATAATTGCAATAAAAATGTTTATCCCATGCAAAATTAGCTTATTTTTGAGCAATTTACTTCACACCTACCGACAAATTTATATCTTTTACCTGCTTTATTACCATCACATATTCCACATTTTCGATGTCAACTAAAGGTTCTATTAAAATGTTTTTGGTAAGCTCAAACCTGTCGTTTTTTATCTGCACAACCTTGCCAATGGCAATTCCTTTTGGAAATATCTCTCCCATCCCAGAGGTTATAACAATATCATTAAGTTTAATCTTAGAATCTTTCGAAATATACCTCAGCTCACATAACCTTTTTGACAAAAGATTGACACTCCCTCTTACAACACCAATTTCTCTTGTTCGCACAACCATAGCAGATGCTGAAAAATCAGGGTCAAGCAGCGTCACTACTTTTGCCCAATTTGCTCCCGTATCTACAACATATCCTATCAGTCCTTGGTTGTTGATAACAACCATGTTTTTATTTATGCCGTTTTTTTCTCCTTTGTCGATGATAAAAAAACTAAGCCAGGCTTCTTGAGATCTCTGAACAACTCTGGCAATTTCAAAACTTGCGGCCAACCCAATTTGTTCTTTGAGCCCCAAAAGTTCTTTTAATTTTGCATTTTCACTTTTTATCTCTTCAATGGTAATTTTATCTGTATTTAATTTATTCAGCTCTTCTTTTAATCGCTTGTTCTCAGCAATGATTTGGTTGAGATGAAATATTCCGTTTATATATTCTCTTATGTCTCTGATAATCTTAACTACTTGGGAATTTGCAGGAACATATCCCTCTTTCAATTTTCTCGAGACAATATTTGAATCATAGTTTTTGAGGGATATTACAGTTGCAACTATACTAAATAAAAATGCAAACAAAACAACAATGGTTAATAAAATGTTTCTTTTCAAAATATTTCATCCTCCACTATCTTGAGCTCCTGTTAATCATCACATTTCGTAAGGTTTCAATTTCTTCTAGCGCCTTTCCAGCCCCCAGTGCTACACAATCAAGAGGTCTTTCAGCTATGTGAACAGGAAGACCAGTCTCTTTGCTTATAAGTTTGTCAAGCCCTTTTAAAAGCGCACCACCACCTGTCAACATAATCCCTCTTTCCATAATATCTGCTGCAAGCTCTGGTGGAGTTTTTTCAAGAGTTTGTTTTATTACATCAACAATTGCCATAACAGGTTCTTTTAAGGCATCTCTTATTTCTGTGGATGAAACCTTTATAGTTTTTGGAAGACCTGTTATAAGGTCTCTTCCTTTTATTTCGTACCATTCTTCCTTTTCAAGAGGATATGCAGAGCCAATGTTTATTTTTATCTCCTCTGCAGTTCTATCGCCTATCATTAAGTTGTATTCCTTCTTTATATAGTTTGAAATTGCCTCGTCAAACTCATCCCCAGCAATTCTGAGGGATTTACTGGTGACAATTCCTCCTAAGGATATCACAGCAACCTCTGACGTACCCCCACCAATATCTACTACCATGCTGCCAGACGGCTCATCAACAGGAAGTCCTGCACCAATAGCTGCTGCCATAGGTTCTTCCATTATATAAACCTCTTTTGCTCCTGCCTTGTAAGCCGATTCTTCCACAGCCCTTCTCTCAACTTCTGTAACACCAGATGGAACACATATCACAACTCTTGGTCTTAACCCAAGAAATGATTTTTTATATGCTTTTTCCATAAAATACTTTAACATGACTTGAGTTGTATAAAAATCAGCTATAACACCATCTTTCAATGGTCTTATTGCCACAATGTTGCCAGGTGTTCGGCCAATCATCTCTTTTGCTTCATTTCCAACCGCTAAAATCTTTCCAGTGTCTTTTTGAACAGCCACAACAGACGGTTCATTCACAACAATGCCTTTCCCACGTAAATGTACAAGAGTGTTTGCAGTGCCCAAATCAATTCCCAAATCTCTGTAGAATGATTTTAGAAGTCCCATCACAACTCTCCTTTCATTAAGTCATATCCAAGTTTTTGTAGCATGATGTTTAGTTTGTACAAGGGAAGACCAACTACATTGTAAAAACAGCCCTCTATCCTTTCAACAATTAAGCTTCCAAAACCTTGGATTGCATACGCCCCTGCTTTATCAAAAGGCTCTTTTGTTGAGATATAATTTAATATCTCCTCATCGGACATTTGCTTTATATAAACATTACTTTTTTCGTATTCCACCAAAATTCTCTCGCTTGGTCCATCAATTATACATACACCGGTGTAAACAGTATGCCACTTACCGCTTATTTTTCTGAGCATCCAGAAAGCTTCATCTTCATTTGAGGGCTTCCCCAGGATAACTCCTTCAACAAACACCACAGTGTCAGCTGCAATAACCAAACTTTGTTTACTATCTTCCCCAAGTTTATTAAAAACCTCTTGAGCTTTCTTTTTAGCAAGCTGCATTACATTTTCTTCAACCAACAGACTTTGATCTATACTTTCATCAACGTTTGATGGAATTATTTCAAACTCAATGCCAAACTGCTTTAAAAGCTCTATTCTTCTGGGTGATGAGGATGCAAGAATTACTCTTCTCAATTTTGTCAAGCAAAACCCCTTTCATACACTGTGTATTGAATGTGAATTTTGTGTAGTCTTTCTTGGCTCTCTGATATTCTATTATATCATTAATATGTTACAAAAAAAATAACTTTTGATAAAAAAAGAAGCTGGCAAATTCATTGACCAGCTTCTTTTTTCTAAGATTTAAATTAAACTTAGTACAGTGGTCTTTTTTTATAGTGTGTATGCAAAATATGATGAGCTTTTTCGCTATTTGGATGACCTAAGAACTCTTCATATAATCTTTTTACAGCAGGATTTTCATGAGACTTTCTTATTGGCAGGGACCTATCCTCATCGTATATTGCGCTTGCTCTGAGCTTTGCAACATCTATTTTCTCCTTGACCTTTGCGTGAACAATTGGCTGACCTCCACCCATTATGCATCCGCCAGGGCATGCCATGATTTCTATAAAGTGATACTCTTTTTCACCGTTTTTGACCATCTCAAGAAGTTTTTTAGCGTTTGCAAGACCATGTGCAACAGCTGCTTTAATCTTCATACTGCCGACGTCAATCTCAGCCTCTCTTATTCCTTCAAGGCCACGAACTTGAGTAATTTCGACATTTTCAAGTGTTTTTCCTGTTAGCACTTCATATACAGTTCGCAGTGCTGCTTCCATTACACCGCCTGTTGTTCCAAAGATGACACCTGCACCTGTTGCATCTCCCATTGGGTCGTCAAAGTGGCTATCCGGCAAGTTCACAAAGTCAATTCCCGCTTCTTTTATCATTCTTGCGAGCTCTCTTGTCGTCAATACTGCATCAACATCTGGATATCCACTTGCCGCAAGTTCTTCCCTTTGAGCTTCGAATTTCTTAGCAGTACATGGCATGATAGACACAACAAACATGTTCGCAGGGTCAATTCCCATTTTCTGTGCAAAGTATGTCTTTAAAATAGCACCAAACATCTCATGTGGTGATTTGCAGGTAGATAAATTATCTAAAAATTCTGGGAAGTAGTGTTCACAGAACTTAATCCATCCCGGAGAACAAGAAGTAATAAGAGGAAGTTTACCGCCATTTTTGATTCTATTTATTAACTCTGTACCTTCTTCCATAATGGTAAGGTCTGCGCCTGTGTCTGTATCAAATACTTTGTCAAACCCAAGCATCTTGAGAGCAGTTACCATCTTGCCGGTAACTCTTGTACCAATTGGAAGTCCAAACTCTTCACCAAGTGCAACTCTGACAGCTGGAGCTGTTTGAACAACCACATATTTGTTCTTGTCTGCTAAAGCCTTCCATACAATGTCTGTTGAGTCTTTCTCTCTTAAAGCTCCAACTGGGCAAGCCTGAATACATTGACCGCACATTGTACATGCAACATCATTTAGACTTCTGTCAAATGCAGTGGATATAACTGTTCTGAAACCTCTGTAATTTGCGTTTATAACTCCAACCTCTTGAACATTCCTGCAAACATTTATACATCTTTTGCAAAGTATACACTTATTTGGATCTCTTACAACAGAAGGTGAAAAATCATCAAGAGGTCTTCTTATATTTTCGCCTTCATATCTAATTTGCTTAACATTTAAATCTTCTGCAAGTTTTTGAAGTTCACAGTTTCCGCTTCTGACACATGTCAAGCAGCTCCTGTCATGATTTGAAAGAATAAGCTCAAGATTGACCTTTCTTGCTCTTCTTACCCTTTCACTGTTTGTGATGACCTCCATGCCTTCTGATACAGGGTAGACACAAGCAGCCTGCAAGCTTCTTGCCCCTTTTACTTCAACAACGCACATTCTGCAAGCACCAATTTCATTTATACCTTTGAGATAACACAGAGTTGGAATCTCAACTCCTGCTTCGCGTGCTGCTTGAAGCACTGTATAATCCTTTGGCACCTGAATCTTCTTGCCATCTATTGTTATATTCACCATTTCCATTTGTCATACCCTCCCTTGATTATGCCTTCTTGGAGATTGCTTTAAACGGACACTTCTCTATGCAAACGCCACATTTGATACATTTGCTCTGATCAATCTCAAAAGGCTTTTTAATCTGGCCTGTGATAGCATTTGCAGGACAATTCTTAGCACATATGCCACAACCTTTGCAAAGCTCTTTGTCTATCACAATCCTGAGCAGTGCCTTGCAAGCACCTGCTGGACATCTCTTTTCTTTTACATGTGCCTCATATTCATCCCTAAAGTATCTTAATGTACTCAAAACAGGGTTTGGTGCAGTCTGACCAAGTCCACAAAGAGCACTGTCTTTTATTGAGTATGCAAGCTCTTCTAACTTTTCTAAATCCTCTTCTGTGCCATTTCCGCTTGTTATCTTCTGCAAAATTTCAAGCATTCTTCTTGTCCCTATTCTACATGGTGGACATTTTCCGCATGACTCGTCAACTGTAAATTCTAAGAAGAATTTTGCTATGTCAACCATACAGGTGTCTTCATCCATTACAATCATTCCGCCAGATCCCATCATTGTACCAAGTGCAGTCAAAGAATCAAAGTCAATTGGTGTGTCCATAAGCGATGCTGGAATACATCCACCTGATGGTCCACCTGTTTGAACTGCCTTAAATTTCTTGCCGCCAGGAATTCCACCACCAATATCCTCAACTATCTCTCTTACAGTTGTTCCCATTGGAACCTCAATGAGACCTGTATTGTTAACCTTTCCAACAAGTGCAAAAACTTTTGTCCCTTTGCTCTTCTCTGTTCCAATTGATGCAAACCACTCTGGTCCCTTAAGAATAATCACTGGAATGTTTGCGTATGTCTCAACGTTATTAAGTAAAGTAGGTTTTCCCCACAAACCTTTTACAGCTGGGAATGGTGGTCTTGGTCGTGGTTCTCCTCTGTGTCCTTCAATTGATGTCATCAGCGCTGTCTCCTCACCGCAGACAAATGCACCAGCACCAAGCCTTATCTCGATATCAAATTCAAAGTCTGTACCCAAAATATTCTTGCCCAAAAGCCCGTACTGTCTTGCCTGCTCTATAGCAATCTCAAGTCTTTTTACTGCCAAAGGATACTCTGCTCTTACATACACATAACCTTGCTTTGAGCCAATCGCATATCCAGCGATAGCCATTGCTTCAATTACAGAATGCGGGTCACCTTCTAAGATGCTTCTGTCCATGTACGCTCCTGGGTCACCTTCGTCTGCGTTGCAAACAACATACTTAACATCACCTGGAGCTTTTGCTGCAAACTCCCATTTGAGTCCTGTTGGAAAACCACCGCCACCTCTTCCTCTAAGACCTGACCTTTTTACCCAGTCAATTACCTGTTCAGGAGTCATCTCTGTAAGAACCTTTGCCAAAGCCTTGTATCCATCATATGCAATATATTCTTCGATATTTTCTGGATTTATAACACCGCAGTTTCTGAGAGCAATTCGCATCTGTTTTTTATAGAATTTGACCTCATTTAACGATTTAATCTGACCTTCTTCTACAGATTCTCTATACAAAAGTCTCTTTACTATTCTTCCTTTTAAAAGATGTTCTTCAACAATTTCTTTTACATCAGAGTCTGCAACCTTGCTATAAAATGCCCCTTCTGGATAAACAATGACAATTGGACCTTCTGCACAAAGACCAAAACAACCTGTACAAATTACCTGAATCTCATCTTTTAAATTCTGAGCTTCAATCTCTTTTAAAAATGCATCATATATTCTATCTGACCCACCTGATGTACAACCTGTCCCACCGCATACAAGAACGTGCGATCTGTACAATGGCATGTTAGCCTTCCCTCCTTTTAGTTATTTGCCTCTTTATTTTCTTCATAGCCAATTGTGTATTCATACACTGGTTTTCCATTGACCAAATGCTCTGCAACAACCTTTAAAACCTTTTCAGGAGTCATTTTGACATATGTGACCTTTTCTTTATTTGGCTCATACACTTCTACAATTGGTTCATACTTACAAAGCCCAATACAGCCTGTTTGAACAACTGTGACGTTTTTTAAATTCCTTTTTTGTATCTCTTCAACAAACTTTAGCATGACAGGTCTTGCACCTGCTGCTATTCCACATGTTGCCATTCCAACAACAACTCTTATACCTTCGCCTTGCTGTTTTCTGAACTCAAGCTCTTCTAACGCTTTTTTCCTTATTTCTTCAAGCTCTTGAATAGACTTAATCATTTATTATTTACACCTCCGGTTAAATTTGATAAACCACTTTCTAACTGACCACGAATAAAGTCAAGAACGCTCAGAGTATTTAAAGGAATATCATCACCCAGAACGTCTCGGATGCTTCTTGTGTCAAAAGTAAACTCGTTTCGGTCTTTTTTGTAACAAAACTTAAAATCCACATCGGGTGATCCGGTTATAAGTGCAAGTAAGGTCTCGGTTATATTTCCAAGAGGAGGTCTGTCTATATGAGAATGTTTCATCTTAAGCACTATTTTAGTGCCCTTTTCAAGCCTTTCAATAGTAAAGCTTCCTTCACAGTCCATTGCAAGTTGTTTTGCTAAAGAAAGACCAAGTCCTACTTTTCGCGTTTTTCTTGTGGTGTAAAAAGGATCTGTTACTTTATCAATAACATCCTGTGGAATTCCTCTGCCATTATCCTCTATTGTAATGGTAAAAAGATCCTCTTTCAAATCTTCGGCAATCTCAATCTTAACCAAACTTGCACCTGCTTCTATCGAATTTTGCACAAGATCAAGGATATAAAGCGAAAGCTCGTTCAATTAAATCACCTTATATTTTTCACCGTTGTCAATTTGTTAAGTTAATATCTTGACAAGATATCTTCAACATCATCCACACTCAATTTCCCGTAAACAGTATTGTCAATCACAACAACCGGTGCCAATCCGCAAGCTCCTAAGCATCTTGTCGCTTCAATTGAAAATTTACCATCTTCTGTTGTTTCACCTACATCAATCTTTAAAAGTTCTTTTAACTTATCCAAAATCTTGTCTGCACCCTTAACATAGCAAGCTGTACCCATGCATACACTTATCTTATGGTCACCTGTCGGCTTTAACGTAAAGCGTGTATAAAATGTTGCAACACCGTAAACCTCTGCCATAGGTATATTGAGTCCTTCTGCTATTCTTTTTTGAACCTCATATGGCAAGTATCCAAAAAGTTCTTGTGCCTCATGCAAAACTGGAATTAAAGCTCCTCTTCTTGATTTATTCTTTTCAATAATCTCATCAAGCTTTTTAAAATTCTCTTCGGTCAGATTCTTTCCCTGGCAACAAGACATAAATCTGCATCCCCCTTCTATTGTTAGAAATTTAACATACTGAGTTAAAACTACTGTTAATATTGTAACATACAACGGGTTATAAATGAAGTATAAATTTTGGAGAATTTAATCGAAAAATATTGTATACAGTATATCACTTTCAATAAAAAATTCTCTTTCGTTTATCTCCCACAAATGATGAGCATCTGAGGAGTGGAGAAAAATATAATCTCTGTTTTGAGGAAGAAACTTGGCAAATTCTATTTCAGTGGTCTTTGATACCTCTAAAAAGGTCAAATCAGTTAGCTCTTCGGGCAAAAAGCCAAGCCTTCCAATTACGCCAAAAGACTGTCTGTTTATGTGGGCAGGGACAAAAATCATATTGTAGAATTTAGAAACCTCATAAATCTGTTTTAAGTTTAGAGTAAGTGGTTGAAGAAGAAGTTTTTCATAGCTTCCGATTATATTGTCCTGTGTATCAACAGTGTATTGATTACCATAAATGTCTTCTCTGAGCTTTACAAAAGGCAAATGTTTGTCAATAATGCTCTGAAATTCTCTTATAATCGAAACATCTTTGTGCTTAAAATACAGCAGAACATGAATCTCCTCTTCTGTTTCAATCTCAACCCCAGGTATAAACAAGATATCAAGCAAGTTTGCCACTTCTAAAAAACTTTCAAGGTTTAAGGTAGAGTTATGGTCTGTTACTGAAATAACATCTAAGCCCTTTATCTTAGCCATATTTATTATATTATGTGGCGTCATATCATTGTCTGCACACGGAGAAAGCAACGAATGAATATGAAGGTCATAATATAGCTTCATTTTTATCTTCCTTTTCTTTAAGAATCAGCAGCCTTGCTGTTTCAAAATGTGAAAGTTCTGTTGTAAAAATTGGAATTTGCTGCTCTATTGATTTTTGAAGCATATCAGAGTCGGGTTTTACTCCTTCTGTTAAGATTATTGCTTTTACTTCTCTGAAAGTTGCTATGGCAACCACATTCACATTGTTTTGAATGGTAATCCATATACTGTTGTCCTTAATATGCGATATTGCGAAACTCAAAACATCTCCAATGTACACATTTTCATACTGCTCATCCTTTACAATCCCATTTGCCAATTCAAAATACCTGCCTAAATCCAAAATGCTTGGCACTACTCATCATTCCTTTCAAGTGATGGTGGCAGTTTATTCGAAAGCTCAACCATCTTGTTTGCAAGCTCTTTTATGCTTTCCCTGAGAATAAAGATACAATCTGTGTCATTAGCAAAACCACGCACTATATCCTCGGCAAGAGTTTTGCATGTAGGTGACCCACAAGCCCCACAGTCCAGTCCTGGCAACATACTGAGTATACTATTTACCTTTTCAAACTTTTCCATAGCTCTTTCAATGTCAGAGTCAAGTTCAAGCACAGGATTTGTTTCTAATTCTTTTTCAAAAAGAACATCCTCAAGCTTGAGAGAAAAACTATTAATAATCTCCTCTGTCCACGCTGAAAGACTCTCTTCTTTGTCTTTTAATTTGGAAGATAATCTTTTAATACGATTTTTGGCAACATACGGATTTTCTACTGCAAGAGGCCCTCCAACACACCCGCCACTGCAAGCAAGACCTTCAAAATATATGATGTCTCTGAGTCTGCCATTTTCAATCTCCTCTAAAACTTTTGCCACGTTGTGAATACCATCTACATTTACATACTCTTCAATTTCCAACGCTAAACTTTCACCGCCTGAGGCTGCCCATCCAATACCTTTGCCTGAGGCAATTGAAAGAGGCTTTATATCTTTTATTTCTCTGAGCTTGCTTCTTACAAGTCCATAAACATCTTTTATCGCTATTACCCCATCAACATATGAACGCTCAAAACCAAGTGGACTATTTACGTATGTCATCTTTGCTGCACATGGAGAAATAAAAAAAGCTCCTATTCTACTTTCTTCAATCCCCTTTTCTTTTTGTATCTTTTTCTTAGCAATATACACAGCAATTTCCATAGGTGAGGCAATTGGCAGGATATTCTCTATTAGGTCTGGAAATTTTGTCTGGATAAGCCTGACAACTGCCGGACATGCAGAGGAAATTATTGGTTTTTTGTTTTTTTCAGATAGAATGAACTGCTTTGTGAAGTAGGTTACTATTTCAGCTGCTTTTGCTACCTCAAATACATCATCAAATCCAAGTTCAAGTAAAGCATACAGTAGCTTATTTACATCATCAACCTCAAATTGGGCGTAAAATGAAGGTGCAGGCAGTGCAATCTTATATTGAAATTTATTGATTTCTTCTAAACTGTCAGTAATGGCATATTTTGCATGGTATGGACATGTCCTTATACACTCCCCGCAATCTATGCACCTTTGGTCAATAATCCTTGCTTTTGAGTTTCGAACTCTAATGGCTTCAGTTGGACATCTTTTAATACAGTTTGTACAACCTTTACATTTCTCTTTGTCAAGCATTATAGAATGCAAATTTTTCATTTATAATTCACTTCCCTACATTTCAAAGATGGTCATTTATTGTAAATAATCATATATACTCTTGTACCCTTGCCTTTTTGTGAATCAATCTCAAAATAATCTGAATATTTCTTCATGTTTGGAAGACCCATACCCGCTCCAAATCCCAAGTTTCTTATCTCTTCGGGAGCGGTGGAATACCCTTCTTTCATTGCAAGCTCTATATCTTCAATCCCAGGTCCATTGTCTTGAGCTATTACTTCAATCTTATCTTTTGAAATTATGGCTTTTAAAATACCACCAACAGAATGTATAACAATATTCATCTCCGCTTCATAAGAGACAATGGCAACTTTTTTGAGTATCTCTGGTTTTACACCAAGTTTTTTTAAAGTCTCTTTAATCTTAGAAGAAGCTTCACCTGCTAATATAAAATTGCCTGGTTCAATCTCAAATTCCAGCTCAAGCAGCATCTTTCTCAGCAGCACCCTTCTTTCCCAAGTCCGTTTTCATAAAGTATCCCACATGCTTGAAACATTGGATAGTCGGTTCCAAGAAGAGCTATACACTTTTCTTTTGCAAGTTTTAACATCTCTTCAGATGGTTGTTTGCCTCGAACAATTATCACAGCTTTTATATCCATCATCTCTGCAGTTCTTATCACTTGAGGATTTACAAGACCTGTCAATAAAATCACCTTTTCTTTCACAAATGCCAAAACGTCGCTCATAAGGTCAGAACCACATGCATTCAAAAATTCCTCGCTACATAGCTCTTCCGGCTCGAAATAAACCTTGCAATTTAGAAGTTCCTTTATTTTTGTTAATTTCATAACAAAAACCTCCATAAATTTTACTTTTTCTCACCTAATGTTTCAAAAGCTTGGTTGACAATTTCTTCTATTGAAATGTCAACCATGTTATTTTTGGTCTCGTCCTCCATTTTAATATAGAGGAGATATTCTATATTTCCCTCTGGCCCTGTTATTGGCGAATATGTCAGACCCTTGATTGAGATTCCGAGCGAAAAATAGTGATCAATTACCTTTTTGATCACATTTTTGTGAGTTTCCTTAGACTTTACAACTCCTCTTTTTCCAACCTCCTTTCTTCCTGCTTCAAACTGGGGTTTTATCAACAAAACGCCTTCTGTACCATTCTCCATGAACTCTTTTACCTTCTCTGCAATTAGGTTCAAAGAAATAAAGGAGACATCGCATACTATAATATCAATTTTATCCTGAATACTTTTTCTATCAAAGTACCTAAAGTTAGTCTTTTCAAAATTTACTACTCTCGGGTCCTCTCTTAACTTCCATGCAAGCTGACCATATCCAACATCCACACAGTAAACCTTTTTAGCGCCATGTTGAAGCAAACAGTCTGTAAAACCTCCTGTTGAAGCACCAATGTCAAGGGCTATTTTGCCTTCAACAGAAATTCTAAAAAACTCTAAAGCCTTTTCAAGTTTAAGACCGCCTCTGCTGACATATTTTAGTGGCTCTTTTATTATTATCTGGCTGCTTTCATCTATCATTTCTCCTGCTTTTTCTATCTTTTGATTATTCACATAAACGTTGCCACTCAAAATTAATGCTTTTGCCTTTTCACGTGATTCTACCAGTCCCTTTTCAACAAGAAGTATATCAGCCCTTTTTTTCAACTCTCTATCAACTCCATAACTACTTTTGTTAAGTTTTCTCTGTCCATTCCGAGCATGGAATAAAGCTGAGAAATTGAACCATGAGGAATAAATCTATCAGGTATAGCTATGTGCCTAATCTCTTGTGATTTTTCTTCAGCTATAATACTTTTTATTTTTTCACCAAGCCCTCCGATAATACTGTTGTCCTCTACAATTAAAATCTTTTGATGTGTATTTATTATTCTTTTAATAATCTTGGTATTCAAAGGTTTTATGAATCTTACATTTACCAGTGTTACATCCAACTTGTTTTTGCTAATAATATCATACAACATTGAAACATGTCTTCCAATAGAAAATATGGCCAGATTCTTTCCTTCTTTTAATATCTCTGGTTCAGAAAGTTTAATTTCATCATAAAGACCTACCTGTTTGCAGCTCCCGCGCGGATATCTTATTGCAATAGGTCCGTCCTGATAAAAAGCTGCAAATTCCAGCATCATTTCAAATTCTTTTGTATCCTTTGGCACCATCAATGTCAAGTTTGGAATTAGGCTCAAATACGATATATCAAAACTTCCATGGTGTGTCTCTCCATCCTCGCCAACAAGACCTGCTCTGTCTACACAGAAGACCACATTCAAATTTTGAAGACACACATCATGAATAATCTGGTCAAAAGCTCTTTGTAGGAAGGTTGAATATATAGCAACAAACGGTTTAAATCCCTCTTTAGAAAGGGCACCTGCAAAAGTGACCGCATGTTCCTCTGCTATTCCAACATCAAAAAACCTTTGAGGATACATCTTTGCAAACTTGCTAAGACCAGTACCATCAGGCATTGCAGCGGTGATTGCTAATATCTTTGGATTGCACTTGGCAAGCTCGCAAAGTTTATCACCTAAAACCTCAGAAAATGTCTTTGAAGTATTGTCAGATAAATGATTTCCAGTTTCTATGTCAAATGGCGGAACACCATGGAACTTTTCTGGAAACCTTTCAGCATGTTCATATCCTTTACCCTTTTGGGTAACCACATGGACCAAAACAGGTCTCTCAAAATCCTTAACACTTTCAAATACTTCACAAAGCCTTTCTATGTCATGACCGTCAATAGGTCCATAATATTCAAATCCAAGCGCTTCAAACAAAGTCCCAGGAAAGAAAAAATATTTTAAACTTCCTTTTACCTTTCTCACAAACTTACTCAAGTTCTTTCCAACAACCGGGATTCCTTCTACCAAGCTATCAGCAGCCTTTTTCAATTTAAAATAACGCGGTTTTGTTCGTACCTTTGATAGATATTTTGCAATCGCACCAACATTTTTGGAGATTGACATGTCATTGTCATTCAAAACAACAAGAAGCTTACCATTGTACCTGCCGGCATTATTGAGTCCTTCATATGCAAGCCCCCCTGTTAAAGCTCCATCTCCTATTACCGCAATCACATTGTGGTTTTCCTTTTCAAGATCACGCGCAACCGCAAATCCCAAAGCAACAGAAATAGATGTGGAACTGTGTCCAGTATCAAACGAGTCAAAAATGCTTTCTTTTGACTTTGGAAAACCGCTCAAACCACCAAATTTCCTTAAAGTATTAAATTTTTGTTTTCGTCCTGTCAAAATCTTATAAACATAACATTGATGTCCTACATCCCACACAATTTTATCTTTTGGTGGGTCAAATACTTTTAACAGAGCAAGAGTCAGTTCAACAACTCCCAAATTTGCTGCCAAATGTCCACCTGTATTGGCGATGTTATATAACAAAAATTCTCTTATTTCTTCGGCAAGTTCATAAAGTTCAGATATACTCAATCTTTTTACATCTTCAGGATAGTTTACCTTTTCTAATATACCCAATACTTCTCACTTCCCAAACTACATTTTAAAAAATATTCCAAGAATCTTTCCGCTTATTTTTACAATCTCATTACTCTTTTTGATTGCAAAATATTTTCCAATTGATTTGCCAGATATTGTTATAGCAGCGACCATTGCAGTCAAAAGTATTGAAAGAAGAATGGGATTAGCTTTGCTATTTTTTGCTATATAAAACACAATACTTGCAGAAAGTGCTCCACTCAATATTCCGCATATATCTCCTATAACATCGTTGCAAATAGAAGATACTTTGCTTGCATTTTTTATGAGCCATACACTCACCTTTGCACCTTTTACTTTCTTTGCAGCCATTGCGTGAAAAGGAACCTCATCAGCTGCGGTTGTAGCAATGCCAATTATGTCAAAGATTATTCCTAATAAAATTATACAAAATAAAAGTATGAATGAAATTGTCACAGGTAATCTTTCTGATACATAGCTTGAAATGTAGTTTAGAGTAGCCGACAGTAAAAACGATAAAATAAACAATATTAATGTCCATTTGAAATATTCTCGCTTTTTATTCTGCATTTTTTTCTTATTTTTCATTTTTCATCTCCCAAGACATACTATTTGAAAAATATATAAATTTATTGGGATAGGGTGATTTTACGAAGGGTAAATTTTGCGGCTTAAGGTCTGGTAGGATTTCCCCCAAACTTACCTCCCGTCGCCAGGAGGCGGTTTCCCTTTAAAAGTTTGAGTGTGCGGTTGCCCAACACACAACCAGATCGCCACTTAGTCCGCACTTTAATCCCCTTCGTAAAGCCAAATACTTGGCACAGCCTAGGAGCTTTCCTCGACAGAGGGCATGCTTTCTAGCCTCTTTTGCGAAATAGATTTCAGGCCTCAAGACCTTCCTAAAAACGGGCCCTATTTTTAGGAAGGCCAGAAATTCGGCCATCCGTCTATTCCGCTCAAGGCAGGCTACACTACCCCAAGCACATCCTTCCTTAAAAAAGGACGCACCTGGCGGTAGGTTTTACTAACGCACAAAAAGCTTATTTCTTTTTGTGCGTTAGCCTCCACGGGAAAAGGGTTGCATCCTGCATGCCATTGCAGGACTCCCTTAACCCTTACTCCCAGCTTCAACCCCTGACTGGGCGTCAGAAGCCGAAACCAGGAACTTCATCGGTGTGCCCTTTGGCGGATTTTTAGGCCCGCCTTCGAAAGCAGCCACTCTGACTAGGATACTGCATCACCCTATCCCATTTTAACGTTCTTGATTATTCAGTTTTCAGAATAATATTATATCACAGCTTTTGTTTTGCTTCAAATCATTATTGTGGCAATCAATATTCCAACTACAGCTCCTGCAAAGACCTCTGTAGGTTTGTGTCCTATGAGCTCCTTTAGTTTATATTGAGGCTTGTAATGTGGTGAAAGATACATCTCAATTATCTCGTTCAAAGTCTGTGCCTGTTTCCCAGCCTCTCTTCTTACTCCAGCCGCATCGTACATCACAATTAAAGTGAATGTTAATGAAATAGCAAAATTGGTTGAACTAAAACCATCTATAAGCCCCACAGCAGTTGAAAGCCCACATGCAAACGCTGAATGAGAACTCGGCATCCCTCCAGAGCTTATGAACCATTTGAGGTTGAGCTTTCGAGTCATGATAAATGCTATCACAATCTTTAAAAACTGTGCAGCAAACCAGCTGACCACACCAACCTCAAGCGCCTTATTCTTTAAAATCTCTAATACAACCTCTTTCATCTTCCCCTCAACCAATCCTTTTAAGATTTGCATAGGACAAAAGTAGCCTTTTCTGACCAATATTTTCAAAATCTACTACTGCCTCTCTCCTATCATCTGAAAGCCAGATAACTTTTCCAACTCCAAACTTTCCGTGCTGGACCTTGTTTCCAACCTGTAGATTGCTGATAGAAACATCTTCAGCTTGATTAATCTTGACAGAAAATGTTTGGTGAGTTTTAGTAATAGGACTATAAACAACTTGAATGTATTTTTGAGGAATCTCCTCAATGAAACATGACTTTTGCCGTGAAGAAAACCTGCCAAATACTCTTCGATTGTTAGCATATGTTAGAACAAGAAGCTTTTTTGCTCTGGTAATTGCAACATAACACAGTCTTCTTTCTTCTTCAAGTTCCTTTTCAGCCTCAACAGGTTGTTCTGCCCTAACAAGCGGAAACAGTCCTTCTTCCAGCCCTGTGAGAAAGACAACTTCAAATTCCAATCCTTTTGCAGCATGAACTGTCATAAGCGAAACTTTTTCTTCTTTTTGAGTATCTTCCTCTTCAGAACTCAAAGTAATAGAGTTCAAAAAGTTTTGCAAGGTTGGCTCTTCATTTTCTTCTTCAAAAATAGCTGCAGCGCTTATAAGCTGCTCAATATTCTTGGCTCTCTGAAACTCTTCTTCACTTTTGCTACTGAGCAAGCTTTCTAAATACCCTGTCTTGTCAAGCACAAGTTTGATGGCTGAAGATACAGACAAATCCTCTGCCTCAGCTTTCAAATCCTCTATCAGCGTGATAAAGCTATTTAGTTTTTCGTATGTCTTTTTGTCAAAATCAAACTTTGCTCGCTCGAGTAAGACGGTATACGCAGAAACATTATATTCTTCGCTCAAAGCCTTTATTTTCTCTATTGTACTGTTTCCTATACCCCTTCTTGGGACATTGATAATCCTAAATAGACTCAAATCGTCATGCTGATTTGTGATAAGTCTCAAATAAGCAATTATATCTTTTATTTCTTTTCTTTCATAAAATCGCAAAGCACCCACAACTTTGTATGGCACAGAATAAGCCGAAAGTGAATTCTCAAAGTTTACAGACTGAGCATTTGTTCGGTAGAGTATCCCTATTTCGGATGGTAGAACCCCGCTTTCAATGAGATTTTTCACACTTGATGCAACAAACTCTGCTTCATTCACTTCATCAAAAGCTGAGTATAGAAAAATCTTTTCACCCTCGGTGTTGTCTGTCCACAACCTTTTAGATTTTCTATAATAGTTGTGTTTTATAACCTCATTTGCAACTGAGAGTATTGTCTTTGTAGACCTGTAGTTTTTTTCTAATTTTATTACCTTGGCATCGCTAAAAACCTTTTCAAATTCCAAAATATTTTTTATATTTGCTCCTCTGAAACTGTATATACTCTGGTCGTCATCACCGACAACACAGACATTTCTGTGTTTTTGTGAAAGTAAATAAATAAAATAAAACTGAGCATGGTTTGTATCTTGATACTCATCTACCAAAATGTATTTAAACTTATTCTGATACTTTTCCAGAATGTCAGGGTTTGTTTCAAAAAGAACCACAGTGTAATACAGAAGGTCATCAAAGTCAAACGCATTGTATTCTTTTAAAAGTTTATTGTAAAGTTTATACACCTCAACAACACGACCATCAACATCACCGTATCTGTATACATCAGAAGGTCCGATTAGTTGATTTTTGAAATTACTAATCTGCCTTGATACATATCTGATATCAAGCTTTTCTGAGTCGATGTTTAGCTTGTCAAAGCACTCCTTTAAAAGCTGCTGTCTATCCTGTGTATCAAATATTACAAAGTTGTTTGAAAATCCTATATTATGAGCTTCCATTCTCAAAATCCTTGCACACGCAGCATGAAAAGTAGACACCCACATTTCTGAAAATGACTGAGTGTTAACAAGCCTTTTTATCCTTTCTTTCATCTCATCAGCAGCTTTGTTTGTAAAAGTAATTGCAAGGATATTGCCTGGATTTGCTAACCCCATATTCAATATATATGCTATTCTATATGTTATGACACGAGTCTTCCCTGAACCTGCACCAGCCAATACTAAAAGCGGCCCTTCTGTTGAAAGAACCGCCTCTTTTTGCTGCTCATTTAGTTCTTTTAACCATTCCATCTCTTTCTACTCCCGCAAACTTATATTGTAGTTTTTAAGCTCATCCAAGATTTTCTCTTGAATCTGGTTAATATCACTATCTGAAAGTGTTTTTGATTTTGACCTGAAAACTGCTTTATAGGCATAGCTTTTGAAACCTGGCTTTATTTGTTGTCCTTTGTACACGTCAAACAGACGAAACTCTTCTAAAATGTCAGAGCTATATTTTTTGAAAATTTCTTCAATTACCCTACTTTCTACATCATCTGGCACAACAAATGCATAGTCCCTCTCAACAGCAGGATATTTTGGAAGTGGAGCATACCTTTTTTCTTTCTTTTCCGCTTCAAGCAGTTCATCTATATAAACCTCTGCATATACAACTCTTGCTGGTATGTCAAACCTTTCTAATATGTCTGGATGAACTTCTCCAATGTAGCCAATGAGAAAGCTTTCATCGGTATAAATCTTTGCTGAACGTGTAGGATGCAAATTTGGATTTTGATGTTGCGATGAAAACTTAACATCTTTTATTCTCAGCATGTCAAAAAGATTTTCAAGTACACCCTTTAGAGAATAAAAATCCTGAGCCGAACTTCCTATTGCCAAAACAAGTTTTTCTTGCGGAAGTTTTTCGTTAGACTTTTTAAATACTGTAGATAGCTCAAATACTTTCACATCTTTTATATTTCGCGATATATTGAGATAGATTGTTTTTAATATGGAAGACAAAAGCTGCATTCGCATAATCGAAAAATCTTCACCAAGCGGATTTGAAATCTTGACAGCATCATCCAAGTTATATCCTTTTAAAACCTCATAAACCTTTGGCGATTCAAACGAATACGAATAAATCTCATAATAACCGCTATTGGCAAGAAAATTCTTTATATTATTTACCATTTTTTGCTTTTGAGTAAGCCCCGAAGATATAGCATTTCCCATGAAAACCCTTGAAGGTAGTTTATCATACCCATATATTCTTATCACTTCTTCAGAGATGTCGGCCATATCTTCAATGTCAGTTCTAAAAGGTGGTATTATAAATACTTCTTTTTCTTCATCATATTTTATTTCAAGTCTGTTAAGAATATTCACCACTTCACCTTTTTCAATCCTAAGACAAAGAAGCTTCTCTATATATGAAAAATCAGCTTTTACTTCTACTTGCTGCCATGGGTCAACATAGGTATCTACAGCTCCTTTTACAACCTCGCCTGCTCCTATTTGTTCGATAAGAGCACACGCTCTTTGAATTGCAAGTTCTGCAAAGTATGGGCTCAAACCTTTTTCAAACCTGTTTGAAGCCTCTGTTCTAAGCCCTAAATATCGTGCTGTCCTTCTTACCATTGCGGGATTAAAAGTTGCAGACTCTAAAAGTACAAGTGTGGTATTCTCATCAACCTCAGTATCTAATCCCCCCATCACACCTGCAACTGCTATAACCCTTTTCTCATCTGCAATAACAATGTCAGATGAGCGCAAAACCCTCTCCACACCATCAAGAGTTACAATCCTTTCGCCGTCGTTTGCAAGTCTTACAAAAACGTTTCTGCCACAAATCTTGTTGAGGTCAAACGCGTGAAGAGGCTGGCCCATCTCAAGCATTACATAATTTGTCACATCAACAATATTATTTATCGGCCTTACACCGCAAGCTACAAGTCTTCTTCTTAGCCACAGAGGCGACTGTCCAATCTTTACGTTTTTTATCACTCTTCCCATATATCTTCTACAAATCTTTTTGTCCTGAATTTCAATACCATCTATATAATTTTTTACTGGCTCATCTGCCTCTTTAAAGTTCAAATTTGGAAATTTAAGGGGTTTGTTTAAAATAGCAGCTATCTCTCTTGCAATACCCACAATGCTCAAACAGTCTGGCCTGTTTGAGGTTATTTCAAAATCAATTATCACATCATCTATTCCAAGTGCAATCTTTATGTCAGTCCCTATCATGCTGTTGTCCATACCTTCAAGAATAAATATGCCATTCTCATCAGCATATGAAAACTCGCCGCGGGTAAGCCCAAGCTCCTCCAGCGAACACAACATTCCTTCTGATACTATCCCCTTGAACTCAAGAACATCAATTGTTTTGCCATTTGCCAAAACGGCTCCTGGCTTTGCCACAGGAACATATGAGCTTGGTTTTACATTCTTTGCTGCAGTGATTATTGTAAGTATTTTATCTTTTGTATCTACTTTGCAAACAAAAAGATTTTGGTTATGAGGGTGCAAAGAAATTTCCAAAACTTTACCTACTACTACATTTTTAATATTCTCAAGTCTCTTTTCATATCCCTCTACCTTTGTTCCGCTCATAGTAAGTTTGTCAACAAGCTCATCTACCGAACACTCTATATCAACAAAACTTTTTAACCATTCCAACGAAACCTTCAATACCTTTCACTCCTTTTATATCAAGTTTTTTATCTGAATTGTTTCAAAAATCTCAAATCATTTTCGTAAAAGAGTCTGATATCTTCAATCTCATATCTCAAAAGCGCTATTCTCTCAACTCCCATACCAAACGCAAAACCAGTATATACATCTGGGTCAATTCCACAGTTCAAAAGAACCTTTCTGTGAACCATTCCTGCACCAAGGATTTCTATCCAGCCTTCACCCTTACACGTTCTGCATCCTTTCCCACCACAGAAGATACATGAAATATCAACCTCGGCCGACGGTTCAGTAAACGGAAAATGGTGCGGTCTGAACCTGACCTTCGTCTGTTCACCGAAAAATCTCTTTGCAAACACTTCAAGTGTCCCTTTCAAATCAGCCATTGTAACCCCTTTATCAACAAACAGTCCTTCTATCTGGTGAAAAATGGGAGAGTGTGTGCTGTCCACCTCGTCTGACCTGTACACCCTTCCCGGAGAAATTATCTTAATTGGGGGTTTTTTACTTTTCATGACCCTGATTTGAACAGGGGAAGTATGCGTCCTCAAAAGCACATCGTCAGAAATATAAAAAGTATCCTGTGTATCTCTTGCAGGATGGTCAGCTGGGATATTCAGTGCTTCAAAGTTATAATAATCAAGTTCCACCTCTGGTCCTTCTGCAATTTCATATCCCATGTTCAGAAAGATTTCTGCTATTTCATTTTGAACCTGGGAGAGGATGTGAATGGCTCCTATTTCTACTCTTTTGCCAGGTATAGTAACATCAATGCGTTCACTTTGTATCCTTTTTTGTTTTTCTTCCTCTAAAAACCTTTTTCGCAGGGTAGCAATGTTTTCCTCAAGGTACTCTCTTAGACTATTTAATTCTTTTCCCATTTGAGCGCGGATTTCTGGTTCAAGCTTTGATAGCTCTTTCAGTTTACTTTTCAAAATACCTTTTTTGCCTAAATATTTGATCTGAAAATCTTCAAGTTCTTGCAAATTCTTGATTTTTGATAGTTCTTCCACACATTGGCTTTTTAAATTTGCTATGTCAGTGTTCAATATTACACACCACCTTTTTGTATTTTTATTGGATTATTTCTCCTTTGACATATTGTTCATAAGCCTGTGTAATCTTAACCTTGTAAATTTCACCAGGTACTATCATATGACTTTTTCTCACTAACGTACGGATATAATTTCCCGAATATCCTTCATAATATCCGTCAAAATCAGAATCCTGTTCAATTAAAACCTCTAACCAATTGCCAACAAACTTCTTGTGAAATTGATATGCAAGATTTGCTGCCACTTCTTTCATTATCTTGCTTCGTCTTTCTTTTTCTTTGCTATCTACTTGGTTTGGCATCTCATAGGCTTTAGTGCCCCTTTTTGGCGAAAATCTAAACACATGAATTCGTGAAAAACCTATTTTCTGAACAAACTCTAAAGTAGCATTGAAATCTTCTTCTGTTTCGCCCGGAAAACCCACTATAATATCAGTGGTGAATGCTACATCCTCCCATTTTTCTCTTATTCTATCTACTATACCTTGATACTGTGCTGTAGTGTAATGCCTGTTCATAAGCTTCAATATTTTATCACTGCCACTTTGAAGAGAAAGATGCAAATGATGGCACAGTTTATCAAAACCAAGTAACCTCTCTATAAACTCATCATTCATTATAACCGGCTCTAAAGAACTTAGTCTAATTCTCTTAACACCTTCAATCTCATTTACCCTCTCAATAACATCTATAAGTGTTACCTTTCCATCCAAATCCTTCCCATAAGCTGAGATGTTAATTCCTGTTATGACAAACTCTTTGTATCCTTTCTGAACAAGCCTTCTGACCTCTTCTTCTATGCTTTTTAAACCTCTGCTTCTAACTGCCCCCCTTGCATATGGGATTATACAATAAGAACAAAACTGGTCACAACCTTCTTCTATCTTTATAAAAGCACGGCTGTGCTCATTAAATTCTGATATCTTGAGCTCTTCAAATGCTTCTCTTTTGTATTCTCCATCTATTGCTACAATTTTCTTTTTGTCCTCCAAATATTGTCTAACATAATCTACAATTCTTTGTCTATCTTTGGTGCCAATTATGATATCTACATCTTCTATCTTTTCAACCTCTTGGGGATACACTTGCGGATAGCATCCCATCACAACCACAATACTTTGCGGGGAAAGTTTTTTAGCCTTTTTTATTGCCTGTCTTGACTTTCTATCGCTTATGTTGGTAACTGTACAGGTATTTATCACGTACACGTCTGCCTTGCTGTCAAAGTCCACAATCTCAAACCCATTTTCTTTAAAAAGTTCAGCCACTGCCTGGGTTTCGTACTGGTTGACCTTACATCCAAGTGTATAAAAGGCAATCTTCAATTTAATTTGTTCACCTCCACATTTAAGTTATATTATAATATTTAGCAGCCAATTAGTGAAGAGCTAAAAATTTATCTTCAATTGTTATTTTTCTATGAAAAAAGGGTATAGAAAATGTGTAAGGAGTTAATTGATTTAAAGCTCATAAACATGATATGATAAATAATGAGTATTATTTTTGTTGTGAAGGGAGGAATTTAAAATGAAAACAGTAACAGTAAAGCTGAACACAATCGATGCTGTCAAGAACTTTGTCAACATTGTTAGCAAGTACCCGTTTGATATTGACCTTACATCAGGAAGGTATGTTGTTGACGCAAAATCTATCATGGGAATATTCAGTTTAGACCTCAGCAAGCCTATCAAGGTAGAAATTCATTCAGACAATTGCGATGACCTTCTCAAAGAGCTCGAACCGTTTATGGAAAAATAAGAAAAAATAAATTTAGCGTGGATTTTACGTCCACGCTAAATTTATTTTTGTCTCATTCTCTTTTCAAACAATTTTTCTTTTATTCTATCCCATAAAGATTTTTTTTGACATTCTTGTAATGCAACAATTGGAAAACTCCATTTTTCACCTTTGAGATATAAATTCAACCTACCAACCACCTTGTTTTTTTCAATGGGTGCTTCTGCTACCTGCAAAAGTACCTCTATTTTTGGCAGACAATTTAAGTCTACTACCCAGTATCGTTGATATGTTGTTCCAACCTTTACCCAATCACTTTTTCCATTTTTAACTTTTACATAACCTATTTCGCCAGGTAGAAGCTTTACCACTTTAAAATTGCTATAACAATAGTCGAGAATCTTTCGCGTATCATTCCACATATCCGGAGCATTTAAAACTACGCATATGACTCTAAAATCATCTCTGCAAGCAGAAGTGACAAGGCACCTACCAGCCTTTTTTGTAAATCCAGTCTTTACACCTTCAGCCCCCGGATATAATCTTAACATCTTGTTTTTGTTCTTCAAGATTCGATTGTAAGGTCTTGTTGTCCATGGTACTTCTTTTTCTGTGGTCTTTACAATCTGCCGAAAAATTGGATTTCTCATAGCATATGCGGCAAGTTTCGCCAGGTCGTGAGCTGTTGTATAGTGCTCACCTTGTTCTAAGCCATGTGGAGATGAAAATACGGTATTTGAAAGTCCAAGCTCTTTTGCTTTCTTGTTCATAAGATTGACAAATCTTTTTACATCACCGGCTGTTGCTATTGCCAAGGCGACAGCAGCATCATTCCCAGAAGAAAGCATAAGTCCATATAAAAGGTCTATTATTTTCAGTTTTTCTCCTTTTTCGAGGTACATAGATGAGCCTGGAACTCCTACAGCCTGTGGCGGAATTTCAATTTCTTTGTTTACATCACAGTTTTCTAACACCAAGATTGCTGTCATTATTTTGGTTGTGCTTGCCATCGGAAGTTTTAAATCCTTGTTTTTTTCAAAGAGAATCTTTCTTGTTACCCATTCAATAGCTATGGCAGATTTAGAGCTTATCTGTGGTAAATTCTTTTTTTCATTTGCATAGCATATCTTACCAAATGTTGTAGTTATTATTATCGCAAATACAAGAACAAATGCCCTTGCTTTCATTACAAAAAGAACACCCCCACATCTACTTAGTATACCCATGGATGTGAGGGCATATGTACTTTTAATTTTTATTATAAATTCTTTTGAAAATCTCTAACATAGTCTTGGCAGAATCTCCTCCTAATCTTTCTATTAAAGCATTTGCCAGAACATATGCAATTGCCGCTCTCATAACAATACTTCCTGCCGGCACAGCACATGTGTCAGACCTTTCCACTGCGGCCTCAGCAGGTTGAAAAGTTTTCATATCCACACTTTTGAGAGGCTTATAGAGCGTTGGAATTGGCTTGAAAGCAGCCCGAACAACAATATCCATGCCGTTTGAAATTCCGCCTTCTATACCACCTGCATTGTTTGTTTTTCGATAAAAACCTCTCTTATCATCATAATAAATTTCATCATGAACTTCAGAACCAAACCGCCTTGCCGCTTCAAAACCTAAACCAATTTCAACACCTTTGACAGACTGAATACTCATCACAGCCTGAGCAATCTGCGCATCAAGTTTTCTGTCCCAGTGAACATGGCTGCCAAGACCATATGGAACATTTTTGCAAATAACCTCGGCAACCCCGCCTACGCTGTCACCCATTTGTCTTGCTATATCAATCTCCTGCTTCATCTGCATTTCAGCTTCTTTGTCAATACAAAATAGCTCTGAAGAAGATAAAGCCTGTTCAAAAAGCTCTGTCTCATCAAATGAATATGACTTTGTAAGCCGTACCCTACCAATCTCAATAACATGGTTGTAAAGTTTAATGCCAAACATTTTTAAAAGTTCTTCACAAACAGCTCCAACTGCTACCCTTATAGCAGTTTCTCTTGCACTGGCTCTTTCCAATACATTTCTTGCATCATCAAACTCATATTTTAAACAGCCAGCCAAATCTGCATGACCAGGCCGTGGAACTGTTACTTTTTTGGTCTCAACGTCACATTCTGTTGCATCCATAAAACTTTTCCAGTTTTCATAGTCTCTGTTTTCAATCATTAATGTAATTGGGGCTCCCGTGGTATAAGAGTTTCTAACTCCAGAAAGAATTATTACTCTGTCTTTTTCTATTTCCATTCGTTTTCCTCTGCCGTAACCTCTCTGTCGCAGTTGTAAAAGATGGTTTATGTTCTCTATATCTATTTTCACATGTGCAGGAAATCCTTCTACTATGGCTATTAAAGCTTTTCCATGTGTCTCACCAGCGTCTAAAAATCTCATTGTTTCACCTCAGCTTCTTTGTTTTTGTATCAAACAAATTACTCTTCTCAAATATAATGATAATATACTAAGAATTATCGTTTTTGAGTGGGTAGAAAAGATGAAAAGAAGACTTGTTCGCATACTTTTTACATTATTAGCAATTTATATTATCTTAAGCATATTTATCATTAAAAATTCGGATAAACATATATACGTGTACCATGAACCTTCCAATTTATCCATCCGCTATGGAGAATCACAATACTCAGTGATAGTAAAGAATATAAAAGTAAATCTTGAAAAAGTGACAAAAGAAAAATTTTATATCACATACTCTCAGGTTACCGGAAATCAGAGTTACTTTGGTTTAACACTTATCATAGAGAACTTAGAAAAAAAGAAGATTAATAAGGCTGCTTTTGAATATATTTACATTGAAGATACAACCACAAAACAAAAATACTATCCAATTCCTTATTTTGAGATAGAAAATTTTCCTCAAGACCAACCTCTGTTGTATAAAGCAAAATTCTACGCTAAATTTCAGCCCTTGCCACATGATACTCATACAATAAATATCTACTTTAAATTTGCAGGTAACCTGTTTACTCTTAAAAACGTTGATATAAGGTAAACTTTCTTTTTTAGTAATCGTTCAACGCAAGGCTGAGAAGGTACCTCAGCTCTTCTAAATTTGAATTGAGGGCAAATAACCTTTCTGGAGAAATAGCAGAGTTTTTTATACCTTCTTTTAGCCTATCCAGTTCATATTCAATCTCCTCAATCTGAGCAAGTACTGAAAGATTGATAAATGAAGGAAGTTCTGAGAACAACCTTTCACTTTGTGCAACATACTCAGGTGTAATTTCGTACATCTCGCCACGCGCAGGGACAATGACATCAGTGTTAAACCTGTTTTGGAGCTCCTTAGCAAATTCGAGCTAAACTTCCTTCTCGCCATGGACCACAAAAATCTTCTTTGGTTTTTCGCTCATCTGTTCAATCCACGAAAAAAGCCCACTTTTATCTGCATGACCAGAATATGCCTCGATATACTCTATCTTTGCTCTTACTTCCACCTCTTCACCAAATATCTTTACCTTCTTCTGTCCATCCAAAAGCCTTCTTCCCAGCGTGTTTGGCGCCTGATATCCAACAAAAAGCACAGTATTTTTCTCATTCCACAAATTATGTTTAAGATGATGTTTTATCCTTCCTGCCTCACACATCCCACTTGAAGAGATTATTATACAGCTTTTATCATACTCATTTAACCACTTGGACTCATCAACAGATTTTATAAACCTCAAATTAGGAGGCTCAAGAGGATATATACCATTTTTTATGAACTTAGCTGCCTCTGCATCAAAATAATCTATATGTTTTTTGTAGATGGCAGTTGCAGAAGTTGCAAGCGGGCTGTCAACAAAAATCTCTACATTTCTTATAATTTTAGCATCTTCAGAATCAGTGCTAATTTCTTTTGCAATCTCATATAATATTTCCTGTGTTCTCCCAACTGCAAAAGATGGAATTATAACCTTTCCGCCATTTGAAATAGTAGTACTAATTATATCTATAAGTTTTTTAGATTTGTTTTCAACGTCTACATGAAGCCTATTACCGTAAGTGCTTTCAATGAACAGATAATCGCAACCATCTATTATGGTAGGGTCCTTCAAAATAGGAACATTTCTGTTCCCCAAATCACCAGAAAAAACAAGTTTGTACTCCTTACCATTTTCTTTTATATAAAGTTCAACTATAGCTGAACCAAGCATGTGTCCTGCATCTTTAAAAACAAAACTCAAATTTTTGTCTATTTGAATTTTCTGACCATATTTCACGCCTCTGAAATGTTTTAAAACATTTTCTGCATCTTCTAAGGTATAAAGCGGCAGCAGTAGCTCTTTCCCTTCTCTTTTCCTTTTTCTATTCTTCCATTCAATCTCGCTTTCCTGAATATGAGCGCTGTCTGGCAACATAATACTACACAGGTCCATTGTCGCATCTGTTGTGTAAATTACTCCTCTAAAGCCATCCTTATAGAGTTTGGGAATTCTTCCGCTGTGGTCAATATGGGCGTGAGAAAGAATGACAAATTCAATTTCTGACGGATTAAAAGGAAATGATTCATAGTTGAGCAGTTCTTCAGTCAAACCACCTTGAAACATACCACAATCTACCAGAAATTTTTTGCCTTCAAGCTCAAAAAGGTAGCATAAACCTGTCACGCTCTGAGCTCCACCTATAAATGTTATCTTCAAATTTTTCCTCTCCTCTCATTCAAACTTAACCTTACCATACTGCGGTACAATCTCAAACCATGTGTTCCCTTTTAAAAGCTTAATCTTTTGCCCATTTTCATCTTTTAATATAAATGAATTTTTCATATTAAATTCATAAGTGATTGGAATAGTCTTTCCCATTTGTAGAACATACCCTTTTCCTTTTGAAAAATCCACTTCCTGTCTACCTTTGTCGTCGTTTTTTATTGTGTCATAGTGAGCAAATATTATTACTAAGTTTTTTGCAGTCAGTACAGCACCTGTCTCTTTGTCAAGATGAGGTTTTTCTTTGATAAACCTTTTGTAAACTTTTTTCTGAGCATCATATTCATACCTAACATAATACCATCCTGAAAAAGTAATTTTTATCTTGGTGTTTTCTGAATTCCATTTATTCACTACTTCATCTGTTAAAGGATATGTTTTGTAAGTTTTCTGCATTTTGTAACCCTTTTTATCAAAAAAAGCTGCAAGCTTCTCCATAGAAGAATAGAGATTATGCGGTGCTTTTCTATCTGAGGTCCTGAAGAAAATTCCGCCACCTGTGCATATGGCATCAATATGGGGTATAAAATTCTGTTTGAAAAGCCTGTAAGCTTGTGGACTCCCACCACAGTGTACAAAGTAAGCATTAAGCGATTTTGCTATCTGCATAAAATACGGTCTTGCACTTCT